>Ga0210384_10000223_pt1 | contig 88871 bp, 72 predicted proteins | sample IncBWH2MmetaG_FD_160574 | JGI IMG/M metagenome (GOLD analysis project Ga0210384, IMG submission 160574) | Forest soil microbial communities from Barre Woods Harvard Forest LTER site, Petersham, Massachusetts, United States - Inc-BW-H-2-M | ecosystem: Environmental > Terrestrial > Soil >... | reverse complement strand
TGATCGAGGCTGCCTTGAGTGAAAGTAGAGGACAAGTGTTCGGACCGTCCGGCGCGGCTGCCATACTCGGCATGCCACGTTCTACTGTGGAGTCGAAGATTCGGTCACTAAAGATCAACAAGAATCGCTTCAAAAACTTCGCTGCCAGTCTCTCTCGGGGGTCTTGTCTAGAATCGGTTCTATGATGCTTCCCGAACGAGTGTCCCTTTCGGATTGCCGGCTTGCTTCCACGAGCCCAGACCGATCTTGCTAGACCGTAAGTAAACATCTCCGCAGGTTCACACACGCTAGCGGATACACCTCCGCACCCTCCATGAATCTTCCCGTCTGTCTGCGATTCCGGACAGTGCCACTGTCCTCAAAAGCGGCCAAGTTTCGCTTTTCTGACACAGCGGGTCTGTTTCGTCTTGCACTAGGCGACCTATGCTCGCTCCCCTTCGCCGCGACCGTTCTGACGTTACCCTGATCATCCACTCGATTTTGGCGTCACGTGGTTCGTCGCTGGCAGAAATTGCCCGACAATCACGTGTTCGCTTTTCGCGGAGTCCGCTGTTTCACATTCCTCCCAATTTCTATGACGCCTTGCGCCGCCCTTCGTTCAGTCCCAGCCTCCATCAGGTTTACGCACTTAGCGTGCTCACGGGCTATCGCATTGCCGACTGGTTGTCTCTGTTCGGGATTTCCTTCGACGACGTGGCTCGGTTTCAGGCGGCTTGGTCGCAGCGCCGGACTGCCGAACTCGACGCCCACATCTATGATCGAAAGGCGAATGTTTCCTGGTTCGAAGAGACCCAGCCCATCTCGCTCGGATCGGAACTAACCTCCTTGGGTAACTGGCTCTCCGGAATGGCGATCCGTCCCCTCGATTCCTTATCCTCCAGGCTCAGCCCGTCCTTTAGGTACCTGAAGATCGGGTCCACGGATGCATATTCCTTTCCCGACCTGTTACCTGGAAGCATTGTCCGCGTCGATGGTCGACTCCCATCCGATCAATTACTTACGAAAGAAGCTTCGAGGCGCATTCTAGCGATTGAGCACGATCGCGGCATTGTCTGCAGCCGTCTGCGCATCGCTAAGCGCGGTCGAGTTGTCCTCTGCCCGAGACAACTCCCGTATGCCTCGGTCGAGTTCGAATTGGGAACACAAGCGAGAATTCTGGGCTTCGTGGACCTCGAGATTCGGCAGCTGACTTCTCGAGAGACTCCCGAAGTATCGGCGGCCGCGGGGCGTGCGTGGAAGCCGGCGACGCTCAACATGCCGTCGCCGCAAGGTCGCGTCGGCGAATGGATTCGTCGTGCTCGGTATCGCTCCGCGCTTTCCTTTCGCGAGGCTTCGGAAAGAACGGCCGAAATTGCTCGCCGGCTCGGGCATCCGAACTATTTCTGTGCGGCCAGCGCTCTATCGGACCTCGAAACGCGCGACCTTTTCCCGCGACACATTCACAAGCTGGTCTCGCTCAGCGTCGTCTATTGCGTGTCCGTTGCGAATTTGGTCGGCCTCGCGGGGCTACCCTTCGAGCGGGCCGGGCAAGAGGCGATGCCAGCGGTGCAGAATTCCGCACCGCATCGCCCTGTACAAGACAGTGCTGGGCCACCTTCGCCTTTCTTCCAGGTTCTGGAAGAGAAGTTCGGAGAAGTTCCGTTCTTCCTGCGACATGCCCTGCACACGATTCTCGGATTACCCAACCCATCGATACGCGATCTCTTCTGGGCTGGCGCCACGGGTGCCTTCGTGCATCCTTATCTTAGGGGTGCGGCCTTTCTCGCCGTGAACCGCAGAAATAAAACGCCAGCTCCCGTCCTTTCCTCACCTGTTTGGGCGCAACCCCTCTACGTTCTTCAGTTACGAAATGGCCAGCGCTTATGCGCGGCCTGTGCCCTTCAGGATGGGACGCTTGTCGTCCGCCCCTGTACGACTGTGTCGGGTGATCTCCTCTGGTTGCGCAACCGCGTCGATGCGGAAGTTCTGGGTCAAGTCGTTGCGATCGTGCGCCGTTTGCACGACCAGGAGCAAGAGCAGGCCGTGCGAGAGTCATGAATACCAGGTCAGAGCGCGCCGTGCGGCTTGACCATCTCCCTGATTCAAAACGGCACGAAAGGACTTTCGGAATCAAGCGCGACGAAAGGCGATCCGCAAAAGGGACCGTACGCCGAAGGGCGAACTGCGACAAAAATACCGAAACTGATCTCGGTATCTCATAAAAGCGAACGACGAGCGCGCGCGGGATCCTTCACCCGAATCGACGAACGCGCACCCACTGCCTCTCCTCTCTGCCCACTTCGCATTTGCGAATACTTGCTCGACTAGCTGGAGACTTTCTCTTCCGTCTGGCAGGTTGCTTTGCACGGACGCAGCAAGTCATCTGCGGAGAGTTTCATGTCCCAAGAACCCGAACTGCCGCGTAGCGTGCATACGGCCGAAGGCGGAATCGTACTCGATATCCGCAGCGGCAGGATGTTCTCCCTCAATCCCGCCGGCTCTCTAATTTTTCAACTGCTTGAGCAAAGTCTTCCGGAAGAGAGGATCGTCGAAGAGCTAGTCAACCGCTTCGATATCTCGGTCGTTGTTGCTAGGACGGACCTCAATGAATTTCGCAAAGCTCTGAAGCAACATGCACTTCCGGCAGGCGGCGACAGCTCTGGACGGAGTAGGTTATGAGCGAAACGATCGATGCTGAAACCGAGTCGTGGCAACTCCTTGTTCTCCGCCGCCAAGGATCGGAGCTGCTCGCTTTTGAACACGGAGACGGTATCGCGCTTCCCCGCGTGACGATTCCACGGCACACGCGGGTCGCGCAGGCCCTGAATGCTCAAATTAAGCGTGCATGGGATCTCGACGTCTTTTCGTTGTACCCACTCCAGGCCGCTCCCGGGAATCACACGGTTCGTTGCCACGTTGTCGAGGCCATGCGGCACGACGCCATCGCGCCCCGAATGGCGCAATGGTCCTCCGTTTCCGCTCTATCCCACCAGCGATTCCGAGATGCCGCCGATCTGACCTCGATTTGCAGATGGCGTGACCTTTTCGGGCTGCCTGATTCGAACGGAAATTCTCTGCCTTTCGGAAATCCAGGATGTCTCACGCAAATCCAAACATGGACACGACAGGCTCTGCTCCCCTGGGAACTACACCTCACCGAACGGTTTGTCCAGTTCACCGCCAGCAAGTCGTTCAGCCTGATCCGTTTTGACACAAACGAGCGTGCGATCTGGTTTAAGGCGGTGGGCGAGCCGAACTTCCAGGAACTTCCGATTTCGCGCGAATTGGCCAGACGATTCCCAACTTTTGTCCCAGCGATCCTGGGTGTTCATGAGGATTGGAATGCATGGCTCACTCTCGAAGCGGAAGGGAATCATCCTGACGAGCATTCCGGGCTAGAGACTTGGTCACGCATCGCGGCGGCTCTTGCAGCCCTGCAGATTGCATCGATTGGCAAGAGCCTTCACCTCCTCGATGCCGGCTGCCGAGACATGCGCATCCCTTCGGTCGCCAAAGTCGTCGAACCGTACTTCGAAACCATGGCGGATCTGATGGAGGAGCAACCCAAGAAAATTCCTCCGCCCATGACTCGCAAGGACATCAAAAGCCTCCAAAACCTGGTACTCGAAGCATTGGCCCATCTTGACAAGGCGGCACTCCCCAGCACCTTGGGCCATCTTGATTTCAATCCAGGAAACATCCTCGTCAACCAAGGCCGCGTACTTTTCTTGGATTGGTCGGCCGGTTGCGTTGGCTGTCCGTTGTGGACACTCGAGTACCTGCTCGAACGGTTGCGCAGGTTTCATCCCTCGAACGATCGATGGAGAAGCGAGGTTCTATCCGCGTATCTCGATCAATGGCGCTGTCTAGTTCGGTCCGATGAGTTGAAGGTGGCTTTGACAACGACTCCGTTGCTGGCTGTCTTTGCATACGCGGTTGCCAGCGGCGCATGGCGCGATCCGCAACGATTGCAGGAACCGGAAGTCGCCGGGCATCTACGCAGTTTGACGAGAAGGATGAATCGCGAGGCGGCAGCTTGGCTGGACTCGATGAATTCCAGCCCCGCTTGTGCCTCGCACGGGTGATTCCATGCCCCTCACACTACGCGCGTTTATGATGCTTGTTACCTTTCAGATTGATCTTGCCCGCGGCAACTTCGCCTCTCTCTATCAAAAAGTGCGAGTCTTCCCGATCCATCGCAGCTCGAAACACGATGCCGAGCAGATCTGCGCGGCGGTCGATTTGGCATGCATCTGGTACCCAAAAGAAGTGCTGTGCTTGCAGCGTTCGGCAGCCACCGCATGCCTTTTGAGGCGTTGCGGCGTGCCTGCACAAATGGTCGTTGGGGCGTCGTTGATGCCGTTCCGCGCCCATGCCTGGGTCGAGGTAAACGGTGTGATCGTCAATGACAAGACGTACGTCCCCGAAATGTACGCGGTCCTCGATCGCTGCTAGTCGACGGCTTCGCAGGAAGGCGCCATGAGTATTCAATTCGGAATCGTGAATTTGGATGGCGAACCGATCGATCCGCAGATGTTCATGCAAGCACAGGCCGCCATCGCACCATACGTCCACGACCTCCCCATTCTCCATGTGAAGCGGAATATCGGCCTCCTCTATTCAGAGTTGCCCACCAGCCGTTCGAAAAGCGAGGGCGTGCGCACGGACATTTCGGCACCGGAAGCGATTTGCTTTTGGGATGGCCGGCTCGATAACGCCTCAGACCTTGCTCGCAAGCTCGGTGAAGGCCTGAACGCGGACTCTCCGGAGCACGAGATCGTCCTAGCCGCGTATGAAAGATGGCGATTGGGCGCATTCGCCGCCCTCATCGGCGATTGGGCTTTTAGCCTATGGGATCCTCGCACCCAAGCCCTTGTCCTCGCGACCGACGTGCTTGGTGCGCGCCACCTGTACTACCGGATCAAGGGCAATCGCCTCGCCTGGAGTACCCTCATTGATCCACTTGTTGTGGCGGAAAAAGGAAGCCTCAGCCTTTGCGCGGAATACCTTGCCGGCTGCCTCGGCTTTTTACCGGCAACGCACCTAACCCCATACACCGAGATACGCGCCGTGCCTCCAGCCTCCTTTCTTGTGTTTCGCCACAAACAGCAGAAAATCCAAAAATACTGGGACTTCGATCCGTCCAAGAGGGTTCGCTATCGTAAGGACTCCGAATATGAGTCCCATTTCCTGGAGGTACTTGGGGAATCCGTCCGCCGGCGTCTTCGCTCCGACGCACCGGTACTCGCCGAGCTCAGCGGCGGAATGGACTCGTCTTCGATCGTCTGCATTGCCGACCGCCTCATCACCAGCGGAACGGCGTCAACTCCGCGGCTGGATACCATCTCGTACTACAGCGCACACGAACCAGACTGGGACGAGCAGCCCTACTTCCGCAGAGTCGAGGAAGCTCGAGGACGCACCGGCCAGCATATCGACCTCGGCAGCTGTGGTTTCTTTCAATTTGGCGTTCGTTCCACAAGCCCCGCATTCGTGCCGGATGCGTTCCGAGACAGTGAGGCCGATAAGCAAATAATGGCCTTCGTGCGCCCGGCGGGTTATCACGTCTTGCTGTCCGGGCTCGGCGGAGATGAAGTAACGGGCGGAGTTCCCACGGCCATTCCGGAACTCGCCGACCTGTTGACCACCGGCAAGCTTTCGGTGCTTGCCCGGCAACTGAAGGCGTGGGCTCTCACGCAGCGCAAGCCTTGGTTGCACCTCCTGGCGGAAGCGTGCCGAGGTTTCTTGCCTTCGATGTTCTGGCGCCGGGCGCACAGCGCACCTGCACCATGGCTGCACCCGAACTTCGCCAAACGCCATCGCGCCGCGCTGCACGGCTATCCCACAAGGCTGAAACTCTTGGGTCCTCTCCCAAGTTTTCAGGAAAATCTCAACACGTTGGAGGCGCTACGAAGGCGATTGGCGTGGTCTAGCTTGTCCCCCGAACGGCCCTGGGAGAACCGCTATCCCTATCTCGACCGCGATTTGTTGGAATTTCTGTTCGCGATTCCGCGCGATCAACTCGTCCGACCCGGCCAGCGCCGCTCGCTCATGCGGCGCGCAATGCGGAGCATTGTTCCGGACGAAGTTCTCCATCGAAAGAGAAAGGCGTTTGTCTCCCGGGCGCCGCGCACCGCCATCCGCAATGAATGGGACCACCTCGTGGGAAGAAATGGTGCATTCGTCTCCGCCCGCTTGGGAATCGTGAATCCTACCCAACTCCTGAACACATTGAAGGAAACGCTCCGAGGCAAGGATCTGCCCCTTCTTCCTCTCGTCCGCGCTGTATCGGTCGAGTTCTGGCTGCGGCATGTGGCGGAACTCAACATGTGCTCTGACCTTCGCGCTCGATGCGGCGGCGCCCCTGGTTTTCTCAGCTGGGACACTCCCATTACAGAAAGGAGGTGAAGCAGATGAAATACGAAAAGCCGGAAATCGCGTTGCTGGACGAGGCCATCACGGCTATCCAGAACACGGTCAAGAGCGGACCCGATATCGACACGAAGCCGTCGGATGCCGCCTATCGCAGCGACGAATAAACCACTAATGTCGGGGCGCTGACGCAGCGGGCGCCCTGGCATTTTTTCTTGCGAACTCCACGGGAAGTCGTTCTCTATTGCATCCACGTAGAAGCATTCCGGCTGGCGAACCTACAGATGCGATGCCTCCCAAATCGTGGCTGTGACTAGAGGCTGCCCAAGATCTCGACTTATCTGATACCGGCGACGGCGGCAGATTGTTGGTTGATGTGGACGTTACCGGATTCGAAATGCCCACCTATCTGCTTAGATTGATCGTCCAAAAGGGCTAATTGGAAGGATTCTTCTGCTAGCTTTCACAGCGGCAACGCAGACATTGACTTCAGCTTGGAAGGGTCCTCAAAGACATTGGATGTTATTGACAACCTGTCTAAAGTAATCGTAAAGTGACCGCAAATACGGTCCCGCTATAGGTAAGTATCTAGCTATGAACAGGAGGCTCTGTGAAGCTAACCCCTCCGAGCTTGGTGTCAAACGCGACGCCGTCCCAGCTCACTGCTCGGCCGATCTTCGTAGCATCTGCATTTATCGCCGTCCTGTTCTGTGGTGGCTGCACTGCGCTAAGGGTGAACCACCGACCCGCGGGATCAAATGACAAAGCCACGTCAGTACCAGGAGTTCCATTTTATCCAAAGAAGGCGCGGTGTCGACAAGAGGTGGTCTGGTTCGAACCGATCTATACCCTCACGTTGGCGGCGCTCTTGCCCGATAAAGACGGTGCGTTACAGAGCCATCCTCGCGGTGCCGTCGTGCTTTCGAGAACCACGTTTCAATCCCATGAGGTGAACGACTTCGTGAAATTGCTGAATAACCGACCGTCTGACGAAAATACCGTCGTAACCGGTTGGAAAAAAGTGGTCGCCTTAGCCGACTCTAGCGTACTTGCGAGGGACATCAGTGCTGTTCCCACCGGTGACCGCATTTTGGCGGGCCGGTCCTCCGCTCCACTGGTTTATGTTGATTACAGCGACCAATACTACATAAACGCCAAAGTTCCACTCGCTGGTAGCGCAAACGTTGATGTAAAGGTCGCGGACGACGGCTCACTTTCTGAAGCATCAGGCCAAGTCCAAAACAATACGCTTCAGACGATACTCAGCGCGCTTCCGATAAGCAGCGCTATCACTGGCGGGCTCGGCCTTCCCGGGGGAAAGGCCATTTCGAATGTTGGAGAGGTGGATGCGTTTCAACTTACTGTGGCCATCTCGGGATATCGCCACACACTCGCTCGCTTGGTCGACTTTCCTAACACCCCAATGCCATGTCCGGTTGTGGACGACATACCTCTCGCAAGCGCCTCCGAATACAAGCGAGAGGACATAACGGCCGCTCCCGACCCGAATAAGACGGATAAGACTGGGAACAAGAATCCCAAGGCATCGAAAGACACATCCGCACAGGATGGGCAGTCGAAGAAGGACAAACCTGATTGATGTCGTCGCCCAGTACATCGGCTGGAGGGTTCATGTCGAAATTTATCTGGGCGTGGTTTTCTGTGCTAATGCTATGCATGCCTTCGTCGATACGAGCGCAAAGTGATGCGTCGACTCGTCTAGGAAACGACACTGAAGCGCCACCACAAAGGCTAGCTCTCCTCATAGGGAATTCAAATTACACGAGCCTCAATCCGCTCAAGAATCCCAAAAATGATGTCGACCAACTATCGGCGAGACTCAAGCAGCTGGGCTTCGTCACCACGGTTAAGTACGACCTGGATCACGACAATTTCGTTACAGCCTTGGCGGAGTTCGGAACCAAGATCGAACCCGGTGGCATCGCTCTTTTTTATTACTCCGGTCATGGCGTCCAATTGGCGGGAACGAACTATCTCATCCCAGTCAACATGCAATCCGCAGCAAACGCGGTCGCGGTGCAAGGCACTGGAATCTCCTTGTCCCTCGTGCGGAACGCGCTCGGAAGCTCAAGACTCAGTCTGATCATCCTCGACGCATGTCGAACTTTGTTGCATTTTTCGGTAAAGGGACCAACCGAAGGGTTGGCAGCATTTTTCAGTAGAGGGGCGCTCGTCGCATATGCCGCCGACGAAGGGCAAGCAGCAAGCGACAACGACACGGAAAACGTAAGTCTCTTCACCAAACACCTCATCAAGGAGCTAGAGAAGCGAGACGAGACGCTGTGTGACTTGTTTGGTGGAGTGCGCCAAGCAGTTGATGTGGCATCCGGGCACGTCCAATTCCCGTTCATATATGACGGCGTGATCGGAGATTTCGTGTTCAATCGAAACACGACTGGCGAGTCGCGCAAGCTTGCTGCTGCCTCGGACAAGATTGGCCGAACGAAACTGTGGACAACGATCCAAGACAGTGACAATCCGAACGACTTCGCGGCCTTTCTGTTGCCTCGATTTTCTGACAAGGGTCACGTTAAGGTGGCCGAAGCACGCCTCAGTTCGTTGATGTCATCAACGGCGAAGGCAACCGGGGTCGTTCCGCTTGTGGGCGAAGAGCGCCCTGAAGTCGTGGCGTTAGCCAATCAAGGCGAGAGACTCTTCTATGAGAAGGCCTATACGGAGGCCGTCAAGACATACGAGAAGTTGTTCGCATTGAGCCCCTCGGACGTATCCGTAATCTACGATCTCGCGACTTGCCTGCTGTACTCAGGCAAACACGACGAGGCCATTGGCCTCCTCTCGAAAGCGCTTAGCGTGAACTCAGATTTTCCATGGGCATATTTCAATCGTGGCGTAGCCTACCATCTGAAGGGCGATGCTAAGAAAGCGATCGATGACTACACCATCGCTCTACAACATCGGCCTGGGTACGCCGTTGGCTATAACAATCTGGCGCTCGCCAAGCGCGATACGGGAGACCTCACCGGGGCCGAAGTAGATGCGCAGAAAGCGATCGCATTGGATCCATTCTACGCTCCCGCGTTCTTCAATCGCGCCAAGATCGCCGCTGGCCTTGGCAACGGAACCGCAGCCGTAGGCTATGTGGCCAAGGGCAAAGATCTCACCATTCCCGAAAGCTGAGTTTTTGGCATCTCGAAGATCAATGATCTTGGGTGTTTTGATGACTAATTCATTGAATCTCTTGAAGCTCAGAGATGGCGTCACCGCATGGAATCGCTGGAGAAAGCAGCATCCCGAGATCAGGCCGAACCTGCGCCGGGCGACGCTTAGCAAAGCGAAACTCAAGGATGCTGACCTCAGCGACACAGATCTCCGCGAAGCGGATCTTAGCTATGCGGACCTCCGTGACGTAGACCTTAGCGACGCAGATCTCAGAAAGACGAATCTTCGCAATGCCGATTTGAGGGAAGCGTATCTCTATGATGCGGATCTCGAAAACGCTTCGCTCAGCAAGGCAGACCTTCGTGGTGCGGATCTTCAGTGGGCAGAATTGACCAAGGCAAACCTCAATTCGTGCAACCTCAACAATGCGAGTCTGGAAGGAGCGGGCCTTTTTAAGGCTAGCTTGCTCGGGGCAAATCTCGTCGGAGCGAACCTCCTCGAGGCGGACCTCAGCATGGTGGAGCTTGTTGGCGCAAACCTTGCCGGTGCGTCCCTGGAAGATGCGAACCTCTGGGGAGCGAACCTTTCCCGAGCGAATCTCGTCGGAGCGGACCTTTCCGGTTCGACACTGGTCGAAACAAACTTCAGCTACGCCAATTTGACGGACTGCAACGTGTTTGGAAGTTCAGTCTGGAATGTCGACCTCAAAGAAACCATCCAACCGAACCTTACCATTACTCAGCAGGGCGAATCGCCGATTCAAGTTGATAGCCTCGAAGTGGCGCAATTCATCTATCTGCTGCTAAACAACAAGAAAATCCGGACGGTAATCGAGACAATCAATTCGAAGGTCGTTTTGATTCTGGGTCGCTTTACGCCGCAACGCAAAGTTGTTCTCGATGCGATCCGGAACGAACTTCGCAAGCGGGACTATTTGCCTGTTTTATTCGACTTTGAGAAACCCGCCAGCAAAGACCTCACGGGGACGATTCTGACACTGGCGAACATGGCCCGATTCGTTGTCGCGGACCTAACCGACCCAAGCAGTGTGCCGTACGAACTAGGAAGGTTCGTACCAACGACAAAGGTCCCTGTCCGGACCATCATTCTGGCAGGGCATCGCGTGCCCGACATGTATTGGGATCTCGAGAGAACCTACCACTGGGTGCTCCCTCTCCATCGCTATAAATCAAGGCGATTACTCATCGCCCAACTAAGTGAACAAGTGTTGACACCTGCCGAAGAAAAGGTGAAGGAACTGAGACGGAAGTAGCCGGAAGCCGTTTTCGTTCATGGTCCCATAGCCGCCTCAGGAGAAATTGAAAATTGAATACTGACGAATCAACGCCTCAGTCACCAGAAGACGCAAGCAAAAGTTGGTCGACACCGATCGACGTAAGGCTGGCGATCGCTTTCGTCGCCATTGTAGTCGCTTTCTTGTTTTTTAACGGAATTGTCGAGTCTTTTCTGCACTCCGCTGAATTCTTCGACACGGGGAACAGGAGGCTCTGGGCCTCGGCTGTATCGGTCGTCGTTTTTGTCCTCTTTTGGCTCTATGTCCGGTACCGCAAACCGTACTGGCGAGGGTGGCATGGCCACAAGGAGAAACTTGAAAGCCCTAAGCTAAGGCACGGGCTTTACCTTGCGGGAATATTCGCCTTCGTCTGGGTGCCAACCGTGCCCGGACTCATGCCGATGTCGCCCTTGGAGCAATCCATAAGGTTAGAAATTCCAAAGGAGGTTGGTTTGCTTCAGGAGAAGATCGCGGCAGCGGATCGCGATTACAAGAGCATGGTCGAGGAAGAAGACCGAGCGGCGGAGTTTGCGACTTATCCGCGTGTCGTGCAGCTGTCCATGCGCCCTCCGATGCCCTATGCGGGACTCTCTGAACGCCTGCAAGCGGACTTTCCCGTGTCCGGCATTTCAGCGGCTGAACGAGAGCATGAGTTGGAGGCCGCGGGAGAGAGATTCAAGGTCTATGCCGACATGTATCGTAGCTTCGCAGAAACAGAAGGCTTTGAGAGAGTCGTTCTTAGCTTTTTTCGCGGCTCGTGGCAGCACTACGCGGACATGGCCGCCTGGACGACGCGAATTGTGGCATACCGAAAGATGTACCGCTTTCTTGTCATAGGCGTGTACGTGCGGACGCTGCGGGATTTACAGCCGAAGCTCAAAAGCGTCGGTCTCCCGTCTATTGAAATTCCCCGTGACCTAGAGGTGACAAAGGAGCCCGTGAGCACTGCAGACCAGAAACGCTTAGATCTCGGGGTTCCGCCGGAGGTGAGCAAAGCAGACCTCACCCCTTCCGAGCTTCACGTCGGCCATCCCATGCTCCGTTAAGTATCACTATTGGGATTTTGTGGCAAACTATCAGGTCCAAACGCGTGCCAAACCGCCCAAAAATTCAGAGACTCTGGTCAAAATGGGTCGCGATTTTGACACACAGCCATCCGATGCCGCCTACAAGTCTGACGAATAAGCAGCACCGTGCCTGCGATATGCTTGGACCTCAGCGGCCTTGTTGCGCCTTCGTCAGAGCGCGCAGATCCCTCCAGCGCTTGTACTGGTCCGCCTTGGCCGGATCCTCGCGACCGTTTAGCCAAAAATCGAACCAATCTACATTCCCTCCTTGGGAAATCAGCCGGTTCCACGGCTTTTCGAGCTCGTGGACGCCGTCGAGGAACACAACCATGTCCACGGGCTTTCCAAGCCGCTTCATCATCGCGAACCATTCCCATTCCGCAAGGACATCCAGCGGATAGGACGCCACGATGCGAAGCGGTGTCGAGTCCGGAACTCTGTCGATGCGAAATCCGGGAGAATGCTCGAACCAGGTCTGTAGACCCTCGCCCACCGGACTTGCACCCATGATCTGGTCCATTTCGTTATCGGGGTACGCGCGGTTCGCCATGCTCACGTAGGCGAAATAGCCCATGTCGAATCCATCGGCGACCGAAGCGGCTGCATAGTGAAATGCGGAATGCGTCAGGGCGTACTTCACGTACCAACACGTACGGCTGAAACCCATGATACCGACGCGGCTCCGGTCGATGAGGCCTCGCCCGTCCAGGTAGTCGATCGCACCCTCATAGGCGGAAACTCTCCAAGCCGCTTCGGGCTCGGTCGCCAGGTGATCGAGAACCGCGGATCGCTCGGGCTTTTCGGCCTGCAGGACCATGATCCCCCTTCCGGCGAGCGGTTGCGCCGCGAACGCGCTGGTGTACGGCCCGTCGATCTCGAACCGGTCCGGATGAAATCCGTGGGTTTGAATGACCAGCGGATACCGCTTGCCCGGAACATAGTCCACCGGCAAGTACAGACCACCCTCGACTTCATGGCCGTCGGTTGCTTTCCACCGGATGAGCTCTTCTCTTCCGAAATCGAGTTCCTGGAATTGGGGATTCAGGTCCAGCAGCAAGCTTTTCCTACTACCACTGTGTGCAGAAATTTGCGGCGGTTGATTTAGCCCCTCGTCTAACTGGATCTCAGGGCCGTCCCGGTGCGATCGTTCTACAGAGGTGGATGTCCAGGTCGAGCCGTTCTTGTGAAATTGCAGTCGCTTACTAGCAGGTGTGCTCTCCGTACCTCGTCCTTCGTCAAACAGTAGTTCATTCGTGCGCTCGTCCCATTTCACGAACTTGAGTTCCTTGGAGGAGATTTTCGTGACCTCACCGGTACCCACGTGAACTTCCACGACGAACGGACCGGCCACTCGCGCCTCTCGTTCTTCCGGCGATGCTTCGTCGAGCGGCAAATACGTGTTGGTGATCACTACGGACTGGCTATCGGGCAACCAGGCAGCTTCCGAGCTCGCGCCACCGCCAAGGCTCACGGGAGCGTTAAGCAATACCCTCTCTTCGCCTGTTTCGGTGTCAAACAACAGGTAGTGGCGAAGCATCGAGTACTGGCCGGCAGTTGTCTTCCACCGCGTCCATTTCTGCATGCGCGAATCGCGATAGTCGCGCCAGCTCGCCGGGATGACCTCGACGTTCGCCAAGGCCAGCACATATCGTCTATCCGGCGATATGGCCGGGTGATCATCCGAAAACGGAAACGGCATCAGCACGTTCTCGGATAGCGTCGTGCTCTGACCTCCGCTTTCTCCCCGCGCTGTGACCAGCCGAACGTGGTCCGACCACTGCTCGTCTGGATGACCCATGAGCACTTCTGTGATCAGCTCCGTCGAAATGGGCCTTCCAAGATAAGGCGCTGTGGCGTTCGCCCGCGGCGGGAGTGGTTCTGCCGTGTAGGCGATGTCGTTCTGGCTCCCAATTCCGTAAGAAAGCACGTTCGTTGGAGAATGTGTGACCAGGGTGAGCCGACGTGTGCCGCAGTCGAATCGATACAGTTGCTGAACTTCTCCGGGATGTTCTCCGAGGAAGAAGATCGTGGAATTGTCCTCCAGCCAACTCACGGCCCGAATCGCAGGGCGGTTGGAGGACGAAGTGAGGGTAAGGAGTCTATCAGGATTGGGAGAGCGAAAGATTTCGTCTGTCTCCCAGAGCAATAGAGAGTACTCGTTCGTGTTGTTTCCGACATTTCCTTTTCGCAGGATCACGATGAATTTCGTTCCATCGGGCGAGAACAGAGCGACGCGTCCCGTGGAGCTGCTGCCGCCCACGTACGCCGGGTCGGCCAGCCGCCTCATGGCAATCGCGTCTTCGATCGTGACCGGGCGTCTATGTCTTACCGCCCCTGCCGCAGCCTTCGCACCACGACTTGTCGGCGTGTCTCGTTTTGCCGATTCATGAGAATGGAAGATTCCTGCCGCCAAGCTTTCCCAGCAGAGACTTGCGACAACCGCACCACATATCGCAGCGCGCAGAAGAAAAGTTGCGCACAGCTGAGGGCTCGGTTTTCCAGTGCGATTCACGCTTGCACACACACCCGTAGCGGCCTTCCCGTCGTTCGCTGTTTTTCGGTTTGCTGATTCTCTTGAGCCGCGAAAGCTCTGGTTAGAACATGAGTTTCAACGCCAACTGGACACTTCGAGGTCCGCCGATCTGATAGAGCGAGCTCAAAGCCCCGCCCCCGAGGTTTCCGCTGTTCAAGCTGTCCCCAAGCATTTGACTGGATATTCCGAATCCACCGGCCTCGAATTGTCCCGCCGGCGCGCCGAAATTTGGATGGTTGAGGACATTGAAGAGCTCGGCTCGGAACTGGAGATGAACCGGCTCGCGAATCATGAAGTCGCGGTGCACGGCGAAGTCCCACTGCACGGCGCCGAAGCCTCTCAGAAAATTGCGCGGTAGGTTGCCTTGGCGAAGCGGATTGCCAGTGTTCGGGTCCGCTGGCGGATCGACAAAGGCGCCGGGATTGAAAGCCTTCCCTCCTGGATATTGAGAACCTGTTAGGTAGAGCGGCTGGCCGGAAACAAGGTCAGGCCGAATGTCCGCGAAGAATCCATTCTTCAACTGTGAGAAGTTTGCATCACTGATATCCACGGGAGGCGCGGACCTGGCCTGCATCAGGTTCTCGACCGACCAGTGACCGAGCACCAGGCCTCCCAAGCGCTTTGCTCTGGGAGCCGGAATGTCGTACGTCAAGCCAGCGGTGAAGGCATGGCGAATATCGAAATCGGATGGTCCTCGATTCGAACCCGCCGCGCCTGCCGGGGCAAAACCGTTCGATACGACGGCGTTCGAACCCGCCGAGCCGGTATCGATGGAATGCGACCATGAGTAAGAAGCGAGGGCTTGCAAACCCGCCGACAGCCGCCGCTGGAATTGAATCTGCAGGGCGTTGTAGTCGGAGGTGCTCTGGTTCGCGAGGAGCTGAGCCTGCGCGACGTTCGGATTTGGGGCGCTGATATCCGCCGTTTGCAGCAAGCGCCTGCCGACGGCACCGATATAGGAAAAGGAAAGCGTCTGTTCCCTACCCAGCCCCTGTTGCAGCGCAACGTTCCACTCCAGAGTGTAGGGCAGCTTCAGATGCGGATCGAAGGCGTAGAGAATGGTGCTGCTGTTTGGTCCGGGCGGCACGACCGCCGGCGGAAGGGCGGTTACAGGGTCGAGCGGAAATGTGCCTCCAACCTGCGAAGCCAAGCTTCCAAAGGGATAGTGATTCGTGCCGACTTGATTTCCGATTTCAGAGCTTGCCAGATCAAAGAAAACGCCGAAGCCACCTCGGAGCACCGTTTCAAAATTCTGAGCTTGCTTCAACTGGTAGGCCAATCCGATTCGCGGCGCTACGTTGCCGTACGTGGTGCTGTACGGAGGTACACCCGACCGTGCGAGGCTCAAATGCGACAGGTCGTTTAAGTCGAAACCCGTAACCCCAGGCAGCTTTGGTCCGGAGGTGGTGTCCGGCACGAAATCAACGTCCCAGCGGAGACCATACGTGAGCGTTAGACGAGGCCGTGCGCGCCAAGTGTCCTGAGCGTACAAGCCAAGGTTTCGGAATAAAAAAGTTGCGTCAGAGTTCGATACCACCACGCTCCGCGACAGCGCACCGGTCTGGGCTGCCAGAACGTTTCCAAACAGGGCGGCCTGCTCGTAGGCCAAGGGATTGAAATTCGGAGATAGACGGCGGTAGTCGACTCCGACTTTTAGGCTGTGCGTTCCCTTTTGCGCCGATAGATTTTCCACTAGGTTGATTTGATGTTGGACGTTCCGGACCGTCTGTCCGGCTTCGATGAAACCGTCGCGTAAGGAAAAGATGTAAAACAGCAGCAATCCATTGTTTGTCGTAATGCCGGTCGGAAAGGGCAGAGTTGTCAGGGGAACGGCGCCCCCGAAATCGTCGAGAAACGTATGCGTCGAGGCATTCACGTTGCTGTAGTTAAACCGCAATTCGTTTGCACCGCCAGAGAACAAGCGCCAACTTGCTCCGACGGTTCCCGTTTGCGTCGTGATCGAAGTCGGAGACTCGGTGCTCAAGGCTCCCCCGTCACCGCGTAAGACCGTTTCCGAAGGCGAGTAGTTGTAGCGCCCGAACACAGCAACGTCGTGTGCGAACGTGCGATCGATACGTATGCTGTAGGCGTCGAGACTGGATCTATTGGAGAAACTCGCGTTGAACGCCCCCGTGCCCGTCGTAGGATCATCGGTCCCATTGGGCACCGGGAATGCATTCAAGTACGGCTGCAAGGAAACTGTGGCTGACTGTCGCGCGCTGGCATCGGGAACCGTGGTCTGCAGCACCTGCGGGAGCCGCAATCGGAGTCCTTCGTAGGAAAAGAAGAAAAACGTGCGATCCTTTTGCACGGGCCCGCTCAGTGTGCCGCCAAAGTCATTCTGGCGCTCCTGCGGTTTTGGGAGCTCGTTCGCGTTCGCAAACCAGTCGTTCGCGTCCAAAACGTCGTTCCGAAAATAGTCGAACAGGGTCCCGTGAAACTGGTTCGTGCCCGACCTCGTGACAATCGAAATCTGACCACCGGGTGTCCGACCAAATTCTGGCGCGTATGTTGAGGTTTGTATCCGAAATTCCTGCAGAGCGTCCACGGAGACAAGACTGTTCGTTCCGCCCATCGCGCTGAACGAACCCAGCGCTCCTCCAAGACCATTTCCAGGATAGGCGGTGGTGCTTGCCCCAATTCCGATGTTCGCGCTGACCCCGTCCACCGCCCAATAGTTCGACGACGGCCTCTGGCCGTTGACGCTAAACTGCCCGTTGTCTGCGTAGTTGCTTGCAGTCGGAACGACTCCCGGAGTTAGCTCGATGAGCGTTTGAAAACTGCGCCCGTTTAGCGGAAGCTTTTCAGCAAATTGTCGATCGACAACGGTGCTGACGGAGGCGTCTTGCGTATTCACGAGCGGCGCTCCGCCCTCGACGGTGACGATGATCGAGGCGGCGCCAAGTGGTAGCGCGAAATTGATCGACAACGCATCCTGCACATTGAGCGAGATGTCGGGCTTGATGATTGTTTTGAATCCGGACTTGGAGACCTGCACTCGATAGCTGCCGGGCGGGAGGTTCGGAATTACATAAATTCCTTCCTCGTTGGTCTTCCCAGAGAACTGCACGCGCGTCGCATCGTTGACAACGAGTACTTCCGCGCTCCCGATCGTCGCGCCTGATGTATCCGTAACAATGCCACTGACCGTTCCGGTTGGTGACTGCGCGAAAGAGCAATGGATGAATAGGAATGAAAGAAATACAGCACACGGCAATTCGCGCAGTCGCAAGGAATCCTCCCGGAAGTGAGGGATTGCGCCTCACTAACAAGGTCTATGCGAATCACAGGCGTTTTTGTATCAATCGTTCTCTGTCCTGAATAAAGGACAGCGTCCGGAAAGCGCGTTGGGCACTGCTAGGGATGGTTGGGGCTTACCCGCAAGTAGGCGAAGAGCAATTGTTTCCCGCTTGGGTGATGGCTCCCCCCGTCTGGTTCCACGGTCACAAAAACGGCATCGATATCGTCCAGCGTCTTCGGGTCGCTTGTCTTCAGAACCCAGCGCTTCTTGCCGAGGTTGTCCTCGTAGAAAATGCCGAGACTAAGAGCCTGCTGCTTGTCCGGTCCGCGTCGGCCCCAAGCCTGAAATGTACTTGCGTTTTTCACGCCTGGCTGCACATCCAGATCGTAGGCATAGAAAACCAATCGCTTGCCTTTGGTATAGAAAACACGTCCGTAGGTCTTGTTCGTCTGTCCTGTGCCAACCACATCGTGGACCTCGGCAACGTAGAGATCGCGAGCGCCCATTAATTCTCGGATATCGCGATCATGCTCGAGCAGATCTTGTTGCTTGGCCACTTCCTCTTGCTTCTCATCGAGTTCTCGTTCTCGGCCCCGCACAAGCTCTGTGAGTTCACCAACCTTTTCCTGCAGTGTCGCGGCGCGCGACTTGAGTTCCTCGTGTTCACCGGTCAGCGTATCTATTGTTTTTTGCAGCTGCTGCACTTTCGCTTGCGCAGCCGCGACCTCTTCCTCACGATGCGCCGATGCATCAATGGAATTCTTATTTGCCGACTGCTCGCTGAAACCCGAGTGCGGGATACTCGCGACGGTCTTGAGCGTGATGACCTGCTTTTGCTCTTCCGATAGCTGTCGTCTCAGGTCGACAATGACTTTGTCTTCGTCCGCAAGCTTTGCCATCAAGTCTGCTCGTTCGTGACCGGCATCGCTCGCCTGCTCTTCAAGAGATGAAGCAGTGGCCTTGGGCGCGTCTGGTATCGACCTCGCCACCTCCGTTCCGCGTTTGATACCGGTTCGGTAGGCGGCAATGCTCAAAGCCAACGCAAGCAGCACCGCAGCTGCGAAGGGCATCCAGATTTCTCGCCAGCGAATCTGTGATGGCCGATACGTGAACCGCTGCCCGCGATTCGGCGAGTGCTCCTGGTGGTTGGCTACCGCGCCTTGGCGGCCCGCTTCTTTGTCCAGTCGCTTAAAGAGGGCCTCTTCGGCGTTTTCGATAGACCAGGAATTATCGGTCTCTGGCGTCTCAGCTGTAAATTCTGGAGCCATGGCGGTCACGGCGTGCTGGGAAGCATTTTCGTAATCACGCATCGCCTTACGGCACTCTGCGCATTCGGACAGGTGGAGGTTAAGCTTTGTCTGCTCGGTGGGATTCACCTCCCCTGCGGTCGCCGCAGCGCACAACTGCAGGAATTCTTCATGCGGGATCATCGATCAAACGCCTCAACTCGCCATCGATATCAGCTTGTAGCACACCAGTTAGCGCCTGTTCAATTCGCCATCGGCTAGATGCTTGCGGACCTTCTCAAGACCTCGATAGTGATGGTTCCTGATATTCCCGTAGGATTGGCCCAGCTTTTCGGCGATTTCTTCGAATGTATGCCCTTCAAAGAAATGCAATCTAAGTATTTCCCGTTGGTCCTCGGTCAGCGACTCTAGAACCCTCCGCCAGCCATTTCTACCGAAGAGGCCTTCGACGGTCTGATCGTATTCTGTGCCTTTGTTCTCACCGTAGTGACAATCAACTGGTTTGTCTGTGATTCCGGACAGATAGAATCCTTGGGATTTCAGTCGTCTCCTTCGCAAGAAGGCTTGGGTGTAGGCCACCTGGACGATCCAGGAACGGGCAGAACCTTTTGAGCTATCGAACAGCGAGCTCTTCCGGTGAATATAAAGGAATACCTCTTGGACAAGATCGTCCGCCTCACCGTGGTCGCGAAGGATTCGTCGGCCGATGGTCCGAACAGACGTAGCAAAGCGCCGAAACAGCTGTGAAAGAGCTTCTCGATTGCCCTGCTGCACTTGGGAAATTAGCCATTCGCTGTCGCATTCGGCGACACTAGTCTGGTTGGACGCAACAGGCGTTGCATTTCGCTCAGGGTTTATAGCCAAGCGAAGGGTTGTGAACCGGACTGAAGCGGTCTCGCTCAACTGTTTTCCGGGAAGTCAGACTAACACTAGATAATGCTACCATTATTAAATGAGTCTCTCAATTGTATTGTGGGAGGCGCTTAGTTTCTGCCGAGAATTCGCCGTGCGCGTTCAAGAGCAGCCAGCGCAACAAAGCTGCTCAAGCTACGAGATTCGCGCTCCGCAGCTTGTTCCACCAGCTGGCGTTCTCTCTTCGTGTAGTACGAGAACACTTTTTCCCTCAGCGGTTCTCTGGCAGTGCGCCTAGATGGGACATTGGAGTCGCCTTTAGGCACCGCAAGACAATGGTAGCACTGAGTTCGCTTAAGCCATGCGTAAGCTGGCTGTGGTTCTCCCTCCCAGCAGACAATCGCTGAGATCCTCGGACGAACCTGTCTCTAATTCCGGACACGTCGAGTTTTACTGTGCAAGAGAGCACGTGTGCGGTTCAATTGGAGAACCAATTCTGTCTCACGCAATAGCTGAGTCGGAGGGAAGACCATGCGAATATCGATACTCAGACATCGGGTACCGGTCACTCCCAGACTCTGGGTCCGCTTTTGTTCCCTTGCAGCCCTCCTGATTGCGATCGTTCTGTTCTCGACTTCTTTATTACACGTAGTTTATCGGTCGTCGATGTTAGTGGCACTTGTGCCAATTCTTCTCATCGCACAGGGTCTAACAATGTTTCTGACAACATACGCCCTGTGGTTTTTCTGGATAGAACACAAAAAGACAGACCGAGCGTTCTGTGACACTGACTGCGAAGCCACATCGATTTTTCAGAATGTGCTCGACGGAATTCTGATTCTTGACAATCAAGCAACCTGCCTAGACGGAAATCCCGCAGCAGCTCAAATCCTGCGAGTTTCAAGGAACGACTTAGTCGGAAAAACTATTGGCCGGTTCTTTGCAGACTCTGGAGCCTTCAACTTGGAGTGGGGCGATTTCCATCTAAGACGGCATTTCCGCGGCCGAGCGAAATTAGTCGCTGGCGATGGAACCCCCGTCTTTGTGGACTTTACTGCTGCTACGAATTATCTCCCCGGACGACATATTTTCATCCTGTGTGACGTAACGGAGCGGACGCGTGCCGAAGAGTCGTTGCGGAGCAGCGAGGAACGCTTTCGTCACATGGCCGACAACATTCAGGAGATCTTCTGGATGATGGACGCGGCAACCCAGCAGGTCACCTACGTCAATCAGGCATATGCAACAATCACGGGGCACACCGTTCAGAGCCTTCAAACAGATCCGTCCTCATATCAAGAACTGATCCATCCAGAGGACCGGGTGCGCGTTCTCTCGAGACTCCAGGACATTGTGAATTCTGGGAGCTTTGACGAGGAATTTCGATTCACGCGACGGGACGGTACAGTCCGCTGGATTTGGGCGAAAGGATTTCCGGTTCCCTCAGGCGGCAAGATTCAGTGGCTAGTTGGAACAGCTCAGGATATAACCTCGCGCAAACAAGCTGAGATGAAGATCAGTGAACAACTCGACTCAGTGGAAGTTGCACGAGCGGAGGCAGAAGCACTACGCAAATCAACTTTGGCTCTCAGTCAAAACTTGGCGATGGATTCTGTGCTCGACACGTTGCTCCAGTGCATCTCAGAGCTCGTTCCCTTTGACCTGGCGACTGTACTGTTTGTGGAGGACGACTCCGAGTTAATGGTTGCCCGTGAAGCCCCTCGCACCTTCCCGAAGAGAATTGGATTGACGTTCAGTATCTGTGAAATCAAAGTTCTCCAGCGTGTCCTTTTCGAAAAGAGAGCACTGCTGGTATCGGACGTCGCACGAGAGTGTGAGTGGCGCGCCGTTCCACCCCTAGACCAAGTCCATTCATGGTTGGGCGTCCCCCTAATGGCGGCTGGCCGTGTTCTCGGCGTTTTATCCCTTGGATCGAATGCGCCTCACACATTCGCAGCGGAGCATCTTCGATTGGCCAGGTCGCTCGCTGTTCCAGCCGCTGTCGCTATCCAAAATGCGAGAGTCCATGAGCGCGCCGAAATCTACGCGGCAGAACTGGAAGCCCGCCTCCAAGAATTGCGCGAGACCCAAAGGGCCTTAGAACACATCGAAAGAAAAACACTTCGATCCCGCGACTGCTGAAAACACCAAGCCTCGCTGGGTCGATCTGAACATCTGGTCTTCATGCACTCTAGGGCAGTGGGGATCGGACTAAAAGCGCTGTTGAGACGGCGTAAGTTATTGATTTTTCGATCGGTCACAATAGCCAAATCCCGCAAAATCGCTGAAGCGAGGTACACGCTAGCTACACACGCGAGGCTCACAGGCCTTGTTGTTGAGGACCGCGATTACACAGAAACGGTTTCTGATGAGAGGCTCGCTGTAGAGCACCTACCTTGCAAACTTGCGAACGCTTCCAACCGCTTCTACTGCTTCCTTCGATCTTGTTTGTTTCCAATAACTTGGGACATCTGCTTTTCGCTCGAAAGTTAACCCCAATCATCAAAACATAGGGTTTTGGCACAGGCGGGCACAGCAAGTGCACCTGCTTTTTCGCACCTGAATCGCGAACGGGCGCAAGAACGCTTCGGGGCAGGACGCGTGTTTGTTATCACTTCAGGACCCAAGACCAGGACGAGAGTGCGACCTTTCTGGCGTCACCGGAATCCCCCACCGGAGTCGTTTTGATGGTTATCTGGCAGCATCCGAAATCGTGATGTTTGCCGTCTCGCCTTGCCCTTTTGCTATACCTTATTGCGTAAAGTTCGCATAAAATGCGAACTTAAAGTACCATTGTGTAGCCATGGAATCATCAAAAAACTCCTTACCAGCTTACCGTGCACGCCTCAGCGCAGTGCTTCGAGCGGCAAAGGAAGTCGTGTCGGTTGATGCTACGTCTCGGACCCTCGGAATCGATAGACGTGCCGCAGCCAAAGTCTTGTCCCGTTGGCAACAACAGGGTTGGCTCCGGCGGATTGGGCATGGGCTCTACGTTCCTGTGCCTCTGGATCTAGCTGACAGCAAACAAGTCATCGCAGATCCCTGGATCCTCATCCCGACACTCTTCAATCGATGCTACATCGGCGGGTGGACCGCCGCCCATCATTGGGAACTTACGGAGCAGCTCTTCAATGAAACCTTAGTTTTTACGACGAGGCGGGTCACGGGAAAACGCGTGCTCGCCCAAGGTGTGGTTTTTGTATTGCACAACGCGAAGCCGAAACGCTTCTTTGGATTGAAAACACTCTGGCGCGGTTCCGTGAAAATATCGATATCAGATCCCGCGCGTACGTTGGTCGACATGATCGCAGCGCCCGAGCTCGGCGGTGGCATCGACCACGTAGGTGATAGCCTGAGTACGTACCTCGCAACGAAAGCCGCTGATCGCGATTTGTTGATCCGATACGCGGAGCAATTCAATAACGGAGTTGTGTTTAAGCGCCTCGGATATCTCGCAGAGACGCACTTACACGACTACGAGCTCGCGGCGGAGTGTCGCTCACGATTGACTCAGGGGTACGCCAAGCTTGACCCTGCGCTCCCTCCAAAAAAACTGGCCACTGCCTGGCGCCTGTGGTTGCCGTCTGCGAGGAAAACAACCGCCCCATGATTGACAGGCGCGAAATCCTCGAAGCCGCCTCGTCATTTTCACTGCTGCCTAGCACAGTCGAGAAGGACTACGTCCTCGGCTGGATACTCGCTGGAATCAACTCGCACGAAGAGCTTGCTGAATCTTGGGTCTTTAAAGGCGGCACATGTCTCAAGAAGTGTTACTTCGAGACATATCGCTTTTCGGAGGACCTGGACTTTACGCTTCGGGATGAGGATCACATAGAAGAGGAGTTCCTGCGAGGCGCCTTTGAGGAAGTTGTTGCCTGGGTAACGGAGCAATCCGGCCTCGCTATTCCCACCGATCAGCTCGAATTCGATATTTACGACAACTCGCGTGGACGGCCAAACTGCCAAGGCAAGATCGCTTATCGCGGGCCAGTGTCACCGACCTCAGGTGGCTGGCCGAAGATCAAACTAGACCTGACGGCGGACGAGAGACTGGTCCTTCCGTCCGTGCGGCGCGAGGTATTTCATCCTTATAGTGACCGGCCAGAGGGCGGTATTTGGGCCAATTGCTATGCCTACGAGGAAGCCTTCGGCGAAAAACTGCGCGCGCTTGCGGAACGCACGCGCCCCCGCGATCTTTACGACGTGGTGAACCTCTACCGGCACACGGATAGTAGGCCCGCAGCTACGGTGCTCTCGGACGTGCTGCGGCAGAAATGCGAATACAAGGCGATCCCGGTGCCTACGTTCGAGTCACTTGTTCCCAATCATCAAGCCCTCGAGGGGATGTGGTCGGACATGTTGTCACACCAGCTCCCCGTGCTTCCTCCGCTCAGTGATTTCTGGGATGCGCTGCCCGAGATCTTTACCTGGATTATGAGCGGCGCTCCTGTTCCTCAGCGCGCGCTTATCCAGCACGGCGTGGGCGAAATCGCCGTCCGCTCGCGTGTGCTGCCGATGAGCGTTCCGCTCCGTTCTCGTTCGACTCTTGAGATCATCCGCTTTGCCGCGGGTAATCATCTATGTGTCGATCTCAGCTATGACGGCAGCGTACGTCGTATAGAGCCCTATTCACTTCGGCAAACTGCTGAGGGATATTTTGTGCTGCACGCAATCCGTAGCGACTCAGGCGAGCATCGTTCCTATCGCGTGGATCGAATGCAAGCGGCGACGGTCACTTCGCAAGTTTTCGTGCCTCGTTATGCAGTCGAACTGACTTCGACGGGACCGCTCACAGTTGCTCCTTCGATCGCGATGCCGCGCTTACCAAGAATCCTTCGGATCGCAACGAGAACCAGACACCAAGGACCAACCTACGTGTATCGATGCACAGTTTGTGGAAGGACATTCAACAAGAAACGGATGGATGGTGCCCTTAATCCGCACAAGAATCGTCGCGGATCGCCGTGTTACGGGCGATATGGCTCGTATTTAAGGACGAAATACTAGGGTTTAAGAACGAGCCCCGACAAAATGGGGTGTGATTTGAAGGATATCAGCTCTGCTAAAAGCACCTCTATTAATTCTCGCCAGCGCCGTTGCCCTCACTTTTGTGACTTTTAGACAGGTGTCGGCGCAGGAGCCGATCGAGATTACAACTTCAATGAAGATCGATGTAGACGGCGCTCCCAACGCTTACGGTCCCAAAAACAAGAAGACGCTAGACTATGAACTCAATGCTCATGAAGGTGCCAGCACGCGCGGCAATATCGTGGGTTATATAACCAAGGAAGATGGCCGCACGCCCGAAATTCAGGGACCGAATGACCCCTGCCCCGGCTACTACATCTCGACTAGCGGATTCTTTGACCGCAACAATCCGAACCGGCTTGATCCAAACCGTTACCTCGACGCCTCCAAAATCAACTATGTCGTCTTGCCGACCGTTGCCCGCAAGGGTGGAGTCTCGCTTGGAGACTTGGTCGCCGTTTACAGCAACAAGACCAAGAAGAGTGTCTTCGGAATTGTGGGGGATTTCCGGCAACTCATCCGGCGCCGAAGGTTCTCTCGCCCTGCTCCAAGCACTGGGGTATCCGTTTAAGGACGGCAAGGCTGGCGAAGTAACGGAGAAGGAAATCGTGGTTCGTTATTTCCCGAAATCCAATCCAAGCCACAACTTCTATGCGACACAGAAACAGATCGACGAGCAAGCTCGATCGCTCGGACTGGACCGGACTTTTCCTCCGTCGCCTGTTCGACCGACGTCCAAGAAAGAAAATCTCCATCCTGCGTCTAGGATGGGGCATAACGGAACACAACAGCCCGAGGCAGCGTTTACCGGATGCTTGGCCCAAACGGGGGTCGCCGTTCGTCCAGCCTTTCTAGATAACGGGTAGCGACGCCGGGGTGAAAAAATCCAGCGTCAGATGCCAAGCATAGCCCGCCAATACGCCGGCAACTAAACCCGCTACGAATCGACAAAAGTATTCGGCAATCCAGAACAACGCCTGTAGAACAGGGTTCTCCGTCTACGTCCGCATCGCTGCAAATTCATCCGCACGACGTTGCAGGGCGGCCTGCCACTCGGGCAGATTCTCACTCACAATCCAGCCGGCTGTTCCCGTTAGAGCCATGCTGTGCGCTTCCGCTCTATGGCCCGGATGCGTCGCCACATCAATCCGGTCCGGAAGAACACCGCCGGCGTTATCCGCCGATAGCGCCGCCCGCCGCTTCGGCCATCACATGCCAGAGCTGCTGCCCATAGCTCATGTACACAGAGTACATCCCGCCGCTCGCAGTTCCCACAGGCCCATGAACGTCACGATTCGGCATTTTTCTCTCCTCTGTAGAATCAATCTCAACACTCTCGTCCCCCTCAAACAACTTCAAAGGGAAGACGGGCAAGTCGCGTGAGTCGAAAATGCTTTGACGATGCTGCCACCATCACCGTCCAATCTACGCAACTTCTCGGGAAGCCCGCCGAGCAAAGAATCCTGACGCCAGCAGATCGGCCACGACTGGCTACGCGACATCTTTCCCGACGGTACGCTGCTCCGCAATTGTTGCTCAACGATTCGAAACCAGTACCTTCCCAACCGCTCGCGCAAAACATTCAACGAGCGACGGTGGCATCGGCTGACTCGGCTGCTGCTCCCGCAGGGACAGCGTTTCTTATTCGCCAGACGTTTTTTCATCCCGAGAAGCCGTACGAACGCCAGCACATCAGACCCGGCCCCAAGCCCCAACAACAGGCGCAGGTCCTCCTTAATCCCATCCACTCCGTGCGCAAGCTCGTCGAACGGCGCCTCGCCGCATGTCTTCAAATGTGAATACCGGTAGAGATACGGAATCACGCAGCGCTCGACAAACGCCGCAAGTGAGACCCCGCCGGATAGCATGAAGCGCAGCCGCGTCTCCGAACCAAGACACAACGATCCGTCTTGAAGATGGTGATACTGCAGCGGTATGCGTCCGTTTGTTTCGAAGACCACCGGAATCCTTTGCGGAAACCCATCCCGTCAAAGAATCTGTTATCCAGGAAACCCACAACGTTAGGTTTGGTACAAATCAATGGTGCGCCGATGGCAGCCCGTGGATCCGGCCGATCCCGTCCCCATGGTACCATTCCGGTACGTATATGCATGTAACCGTACGTGGCTCGGTAACGTCCACATTGATGTACCTGGGGGGCGTCTATGACGATGGCCGTGGGCCAGCAGTACGTTTGTCAGAATCGTGGGTGCGGATGTGAAATTGTTGTGCGTAAGCCTTCCATAGAAGGCGATGCCAACCCTAAATGCTGTTGCGGCGCAGAGATGAAGAAACCTTACAGCCCACCTACTGTCCGGAAACTGGACGCGAATGACCCGCGTTTAATGGCATTCGAGGACGTACTGAAGAGGAAACGATAGGGGAGAGACCAAGGTGGTTATCAGCGACCGTCTGAGCTGGCAGTGTTAACCAGAAACTGATGACCCACTACCCACTTTCCAAAGGGTTTGTACGCCGTGGCAGATACGCGTAAAATGGGGCTTTGGCGCACCCCTCTATGGGCTCACCGTTCCACATCATCTCCAACACTTCGCCGGCGGTCCCGGTGCCATCCGCCAATGCCCACGGGCGGCCGGAATGGCTGCGCGTTAAGTTCTTTGGAGGCGAGCGCTACCAGGACCTCAAGCGCATCATGCGCACGCTGGACCTGCACACCGTGTGCGAGAGTGCGCGCTGCCCCAACATGGGCGAGTGCTGGGAACACGGCACAGCAACGTTCATGATTCTGGGCGATATCTGCACTCGGGCTTGCGGCTTTTGCGCTGTGCCTTCGGGCAAGCCGGCCGGGCCGCCGGACGAAGAAGAGCCTTATCGAGTCGCCGAGGCGGTTGCGCGCATGGGTCTGCGCTACGCCGTGGTCACCTCGGTGAACCGCGACGACCAGCCCGACGGTGGGGCGCAGATTTTTGCGCGGACCATCGAAGAAATTCGCCGGCGCGTGCCAGGCTGCAAGGTAGAAGTGCTGATCCCCGACTTTCGCGGCAATTGGGAGGCGCTGAACTTGGTGCTCGCCACGCGGCCCGACGTGCTCAACCACAACACTGAGACGGTGCCCCGCCTGTACCGTCAGGTGCGGAAGGGCGCGCTGTACGAGCGCTCTCTCGAATTGCTGCGCCGCTCGAAACAGGCGCATCCGGAAGTGCCCACAAAGACGGGTCTAATGCTGGGGCTGGGTGAAGAAAAAGAAGAAGTGCTGGCTACCTTGCAGGATCTGGCCGCTCAGGGCACGGATATTTTGACGCTGGGCCAATACTTGCAGCCCACCCGCGAGCACCTGCCCATCGTTCGCTACGTTCATCCCGACGAATTCGCCGAATTCAAAATCCTCGGCGAAGCCATGGGCTTCAAGCACGTCGAAGCCGGCCCGCTGGTCCGTTCTTCGTATCACGCCTTCGAGCAAACCGAATCGGCTCACCGATAGTTTCTAGTCTCCCGGCCAAGGTTTGTGAGCAACGCTGGGTATCAGGCCAAGAGCTGCCCTTTGACGCCCGGTGCGTGACGACGATAGACTTCCGTGAAGGTCCAGCAACCCACAATAGTTGGCGGAGTGTCGCTATGAATGATTTAACGACAAGAGAGCCAGCCAACGATCCCCAGGATTTGGAGCGATTGTTGGTAGCGAGAGAGAACGCGGGAGATGTTACTGGCATGACGGCGTTGTTCGAGCGAGACGCGGTAGTCGACATTGGCGGTGGAACGTTCCTGCGGGGCAAAGAGGCCATTCACGAGTTTTTTACTAAACTCCAGGTTACTGGGTTTGGACCGGAAAAACGAAAGTTCGAGTTCGGAGAACAGCGACCAGCGCTCATTTGCGGTGATCTGGCCCTCACCTCGACGCGCAGCCGTAATGGCACCGTGACCTCGGAAGTTGCGCGGCGCCAGAAGGATGGAACGTGGCTATGGGTGATTGACAGGTATTCCGTCTCTTGGTGATTGGCAGGTATGCCGTCACCTAAGCACTCTCCGGACGCAGACTAGAAAGATAAGTTCTAGCGGTCGCTCTACTTCGGCGCCGCCGTGGACCAATCCGTGAAGGGCACCGCGCGGCCGCTGCGGACCACCGTGGGAATCACGTGGTCGAAGCCTTTGTGATCCTTCGCGGAATAATCTAGCTTCAGTTGCGGCCCAAGCCCCAGGTCTACGTCGTGGATCGACTCGATGCCACGGATCAGTCCTTCCCGGGTAAGCTCCTTGCCGGCGCGCTTTAGCCCCTCGACCATCACCATGGCATCGACGAATCCCTCGAGGCTCACGAAATTGGGCCGCTCGGTTGGGGCATATTGCGTCAGCGCGCGGCGGTATAGCGCCACGGTCTTTAAGTCGGTGAGGTAATAGGGAGGCACGACCTGCGTGATGATCATGCCGTCGGCGTCGGCACCCGCCTCTAGAATCAATTCGTCGGTGCCAACGAAGGAGACGGTCAAGAACAGCGGCTTCCAGCCACCAGCGTGGGCCTGCTTCAGAATGGGCGCGACAGTGTTGGGTGGCCCCACTACAACCACCGCCTGCGGACTTGACGCGCGCACAATGTCGATGGCTCCGGCCACGTCGGTAGTCTGCCGCTTATAGGAGGCGACCGCCGCGGGGTCCGCTCCGTGCGTCTTCAGCGCTTGTTTCACTCCCTCCAGGACGGCAGCGCCAAAGGCGTCGTCGGGATAGATCACACCGATTTTCCGGTAGGCCAGGGTGTTCCACAGCCCGTCGATTTGCTCGCGGGTCTCGTCGAAGTACGAAGCGCGAACGTTGACGATCCAGTGGCGCAACGGGGTGTACAGCGTTTGGGCTCCGGTGAAGAGTCCGACGAGCGGAATCTTGGCGCCCTCCGCCATGGGCACGTACTTTACCGCTGTAGGCGTGCCCACAAAAAAGCCCAGCGCGAAAACATTTTCCTTGGTCAGCCGATCGAAACAAATTTGCGTCTTGGCCGGATCGTAGCTGTCGTCGTAGGCCACCAGGCGCAGCTTGCGGCCATGCACGCCGCCCTCTTCATTGACCATGCTGAAATAAGCCTGCGCCCCGGTCACGGTCTGCACCCCGAGGGCGTGCGAAGGCCCTTCCAGCGCGGAGCAGGAGCCGATGACAATCTCTTTGTCGGAGACGCCCGGAGTGGTCTGCGCGGCGGCGATGGACGCAGCCGCCAGAACAAACACACCTGCAAGGGCGAATCCCAAGGTAAGGCTTCTGGTTTTCATCTTTCTACTTTCGCTCCGTTCTTACGGGAGTCACCGAGTGGACAGCATCGCTGCGGACGGCTATCTAAAATGGTGAGGGGGCGACGCCGGAGCTGTCAACGCTGTCGCGCTGGAAGGGTCTAAACGGGTAAGAATCACAGAGTTATAAATGTGGGAATTACAGGCGTAACAGGCTGCGGAAAAACGCTAAGAGTGTTTCCTCAGGGGTTAAAGCCCATTGAATGCAAGCACTTTGTGTCGGAGCTAAAGCTCCGACCCCCAAAAAGCTACTTTTTCCGCAGCCTGTCAAGTCTTGCCGTGTGATTCCCGGGCACACCCCGGCCCCGAATGGGGGCACGGGAATTCACTAGGGATTCAACGGGCGGGGAAATTTAGCGGCCAGCAGTAGCGGCAGCGGCGACAGCCGCGGCTTTCTTGGCGGCCTTGGCCACCGTGGAAGCCTTGCGGCGGCGCTTGGTCTTGGGCGGCGTAGCCGGCGCTTCGCCGATGAGCTCAGCGCTCATCATGCTGGTGACAAACAGCTTGGCGCCATGATCGTCAAAATCGACGGCGGTACGTTCCTGATCGGATGCGGTCACCACACCCAGCCCGTACACTTCATGCTTGATCGTCTGTCCTTCTTGCATTGTCTGCACAACGTCCTCCTGGACTCACTCACTCGACACCGGAGAAACTCATTGGCAGGCGTTCCGGCGTTGACACTACCCGGATGCCCGCAATACTCAGGCTAGAGGCTGGTAACGTTCTCAGCCTGAAGGCCTTTGGGGCCTTTGGTTACTTCAAACTCCACGGACTGGCCCTCGTTCAAAGACTTGTAGCCGTCCATCTGAATCGCGGAGAAGTGAACGAAAACGTCTTCCCCGGTTTGCCGCTGGATGAAGCCATAACCCTTGGAGGCGTTAAACCACTTCACGGTTCCCTGTTCCTTCACTGCCGCTACCCTCGTGCGCGACCGTCCAGTGGCCCGACCTGAGCCCGGAAAAAGACGGCTAAAGTTTGTCCTTGCAGTCCTTTGAACGAGCAAAAAGGAGATACAAGAACAGCAAATACTTCACATATAGTACCACAAAAAAGGCGGATTGTCTATGCAGTAAGAACGTGCCCCTGCGAGCTTTGTGGCGCTATAAGGCCATTAAAATGAATAGTTTAGGATAGCTAAGAGGGTGGAGTGTAGAGCCTTGCCGTTCAATCCAAAGATTCTGGCTGGAGGTTCAAATCACCCTCGCCAGTAGCCTTTTTGGTCCAGTACTTGCGGACCCAGGCGTCCCAGCTCTTACCCGCGGCGGGATCGCGTCCGGAGAACGCCAGTGCCGCAATATCGGCATAGGAAATCTTGACGCGCTGGTTGGAATCCTTGGGGAGCAGGCGCACAAAGGAAGCGCCGAGCGTGGCAGCGGCGACGCGATCGAAAATGTAGCCTTCGATTTTTGTGCCGTCCTTGCGAGTGAGGGTCACGTCGCCGCGGTAATCGAAAGCTTGTTCGAGGGCTACGCGGACTTCTTCGTCGGTGGCGAGGTCCGGCACCCAGCCCTCGACGGCCTGGCGTGCGGTTCCAGGAGCGACTTCCAGTTTATCGGGATCCAGGGCGGCGTTGGCCGCGGCGTGGCTGGGAGCGCTCACGCGCGGGTCTCTTCCAGGTGCGCGTTGTCGGCCTGGATTTGTACCAGCGGATTGAACGCATGCACCGGCTTGACCGGCTCGTTCAGCAGCGCCAGCGCATCGGGGTCTTCATACTTGGTGGAAAAAGTGGCCTTCGCCGCCGCCCACAGCCCGCGCAGGCCGCTGAAGGTGTGATCCATGGCGCTTGCTTCGTATCCGCTATGGACCATGCAGTTGGCACACTTGGGATTGCCCGATTCGGTGCCGTAGTTTTCCCACTGCGTGGCTTCCAGCAACTCCTGGAAGGTGTCCGCGTAGCCGTCTTGCAGCAGATAGCAGGGCTTTTGCCAGCCGAAGATGTTGTAGGTCGGCATGCCCCACGGCGTGCAGGCATATTGCTGCTTGCCCATCAGGAATTCGAGAAACAGCGCTGACTGATTGAACTGCCAGCTGGCCTTGCGGTTGGCTAGAATGGCGCGGAAAAGCCGGCGGGTGCGGGCGCGGCCCAGGAAGTGCTTTTGATCCGGCGCTTTATCGTAGGAATAGCCGGGGGAGAGCATCATGCCCTCGACGCCCAGCTCCATCATTTCATCAAAAAAGGCGCGGACGCTCTTGGGATCGGCACCGTCAAAGAGTGTCGTGTTGGTGGTCACGCGGAAACCGCGCTTCACCGCTTCCTTGACGCCCTCGACCGCCAGATCGTAGCCGCCTTCGCGGCACACGGAAAAGTCGTGGTGCTCGCGCTGGCCGTCCATGTGCACGGAAAAAGTAAGGTATTTGCTGGGCTTGAAGAGGTCGAGCTTTTCTTTGAGCAGCAGCGCGTTGGTGCACAGGTAGATGTATTTCTTGCGCGCGACCAAGCCTTCGACGATCTTGTCGATCTGCGAATGCATCAAGGGCTCACCGCCGGGAATGGAAACCATCGGCGTGCCGCACTCGTCCACAGCCTTGAAGCATTCCTCCGGGCTCAATTCCTTCTTCAAAATATGCGCCGGATACTGAATCTTGCCGCAACCCGCGCAAGCGAGGTTGCAGCGGAACAGCGGTTCCAGCATCAGCACGAACGGGTAGCGCTTGCGTCCCCGAAGCTTCTGCTTCAGGACGTAAGTTGCAACAGTCCAACCCTGCGATATTGGTACCGGCATGTGCTCCGCGTAAGTCCTTAAGTTTGAAGAGGGGAATAGCGCCCGGCCCCTCAGCCCCATCTATTGTACCTGAGATTGCTGAAAATCCGCTCGGCCGCTTTTACTCAGATGCAATGGGGTGTTCCCGGGTGACTCAAGGCGACCGCTTGGTTTCATGGCTCCGATCCCATTGGACCGACACCGCAAGCGGACCTGGCCGCCCTCACCCAGCGGGATTTAGCTTTCGGCTCGGTTGGCGGAAGTTGCAAAGAAAAACGTGGAGCCGCCATGAGAATCATGGCGGCTCCACGGTAGTTTAAAGAAAAGGGATCTTTTCTTCAGAAGCGATACTTCAGCGCAAACTGTATGTTCCGCGACCCCTGTGACGTAAAGATCTCCCCGAAGTTAGAGGCGCCAGCCGTATGCTGGCCGCTGAACTCCTGTCCGAAGTTGAAAATCGGGGTGTTCGTAAAATTCACCGCATCCACCCGGAACTCCAACGCCTGCCTTTCGGTAATCGAGAAGTCCTTGGCCAAACTGAGATCGGCCGACTTATATCCCGGACCATCGAAGGCACCCACCGCGCAATTCCCGAAGGTTCCAGCTGCCGGTGTAGTGACTGCGGCCGGGTTTAAGAAGTGCACGCCTTGGGTGGCCGGGTCGAAGGTCATCGGAACCTTGGAAGAAACGCCGGAAACACAGTCGGCGCGAGTCGAGAATCCTCCCGAGCCCGACGTATCGCTGCTGGCAAAAATGGTTTGTGCGAATCCGCTATGGAAGACAAAGCTCGAACTGATCCGCCATCCTCCAATCACGGCGTCCGCCACCTTGTTCATGTCGCCGGCATACCGGCGCCCGTGTCCAAAAGGAAGTTCATAGACCACGTATCCGTTGAAAAGAGAGGCGATATTTTGCGGGCAGCGGCCATAGTCACCCTTCTGGTCGTAGGGATTCTGCGGGAAGGCCCAGCCTGCAATGGTCTGTGACTCCGTGGCAACGTTATCGCCGAATTGACCGAAGAATCCGGGCGTGTCGCTCAAACATTTGGACCACGTGTAGTTCACTTGCGCTTGCAGGCCGTTTTTAAAGCGCTCCTGCAAAATTGCCTGCAGCGCATTGTAGTTCCCGATTCCGTTGGACAACGAGTATCGGGCCTGCCCCACTTCGCCTAGCAAAGTCGGGTTCAGGAACGGGCTGGCGGAAATCGTACCGTCAGCGTTCAATTGCTTCTGCTGCAGCATGATGATGTTGCTCAGGTGCTGGTTGTTCTGACCTACGTAACCGACTTGCACGGTGGTGGCATTGCCGAACTGCCTCTGGATGCTCAAGTTCCATTGGTAATGGACCGCCGGCCGGAGGTTCACGTCGAAGGCATGGATGTTCACGCCCTGAAAGCACGTAGGATCAAACGCTACGGCCAGCGCAAGCGTGCAGCCCGTAGGGAAACCCACGAACCCTTGGTCCAAAGTGCTTACCGGCAGCGCGGTGGTGGGGGCGAAGGTAACGTTGTGGGCCGTCTCGAACGGCGGGTTCTGGGTAAGCAGGTTGTTTACCCCATTGCTTTCCGTGAAATTGGAGACCCCGTACGCCGCGCGAATCACGGTGTTCTTCAAGAATCCCGGCTGCCAGGCCAATCCAATGCGCGGCTGGAAGTTGGTGATGCCGTTATATTGATGATAAAGCGCCTGCCCCAGGCCGCTGTTGTTGATGGTATTGGTGATGAGTTGTCCGCCGGACAACGCGTAATTTACAGCGTTCCCTTCATTGGCGGCGCGCGGAGTATTAAGTTCCCAGCGGAGACCCAGGTTCAGCGTCAGGTTATGCCGGAACCGCCAGCTATCCTGGCCGTACGCGGAATAGAGACTGTTCTGGACGTGCCTATCGCCGACCCCGGCACCGATACCCAAGTTATTGGGAAGGCCGAGCAGGAAATCCGCCAGCCCCGATCCGCCGGAAACACCGTTGCTGGTGTACTGCCCGTTGAAGGCGAAGAAACCCGCTAGTCCCTCGTTGCCGGGATACAGAAAATTGTCGCGGTAGCGGTTGAACTGGAAACCCACGCGAAATTCATGATTTCCATGGGTCTTTAGAAGGGAATCGCCAATCTGAATCACGGTGTCGGCGAATACGTTGGCGGCGCCGAGATTGTTGCCGATGGTGGCCACTCCTCCGAATTGCCCGCCAATCCCGGGAAGGAAGGTGCTCGGCGAGCCGGCAATCCCAAAGCTCTGCGGCAGATTTTGTCCCGTCGGGTTGGAAAATCCCTGGTTAACCGGGAAATAACTCAAGCCCATGCGAAGGTCGTTCAGCATCGTGGAGTTGAGCGTCCGAGTCCAGTCGACCACGCCGTTTCGCATGGGATATTGATTGTCGGTAATCCCATTGTTGGCCAGCAGGAAGGTCTCCGTCGTTGGATTCCGGACGGACTGTTGGGAATATCGTCCAGAGATGCGGTCCTTTTCCGAGGGGGTCCAGTCGATCTTGACGTCGCCCTGGTCGTCATTGTTGACCACCCGCTGCGTGTACAGCAGTTGGTTCCCGGTGCCGTTGGCCACGGGGTAGAGCGGTGAATTAACGATAGCGGATGCGGCCGGGCTCAAAGTAAGGCCCGCAGCCGTCAGATTGTTGAAGGGAATGGGTGTCCGAGCGTTGGGATTCACACCGGCCTGGGGCGCGTATAGCTGCTCGGCAGCCGTACTGCATATGCCCGCGGCGCTGAATCCAGTGGTGCACAACTCGCCGAGATTTCCGGTGCGCTCCGCGGCACTCATGACCACTGCAGTTTGCGTCGAGGGGTTGACCATCCGCTGTCCCTGGTAGTCCACAAAGAAAAACAAACGCCTCTTAATGATGGGCCCTCCAAAAGTGGCGCCGAATTGGTTAAAGCGCAGCGCTGCCTTGGGAATACCGGTCAGGTCGTTGCTCCACGAGTTCGCATTCAATTTATCGTTCCGGAAAAATTCAAAGGCACTGCCATGATAGGAGTTGGTGCCGGATTTAATGGTCGCGTTGACGATGCCGCCCAGAAAGTTTCCAAATTCCGCCGAAGGATTCTGGGTGATCAAGTTGAACTCTTGGATGGCGTCCACGTTCGGCGAATAAGCCACTTCATTGTTATCGTGCTGATTGTTGTCTATCCCATCGAGCATATAGTTGCTGGTCTGTTCGCGATTGCCGTTGATATACGGACGGCCGACCTGGAAGGTGTTTTGCCCCGAGGTAAAAGCCCCGGGATTGGTGCTGACCGCGCCGGGGGTAAGCAGGGTGAGTTGCCCATAGTTGCGGGTGATCAAGGGAATATTTTCCGTGACCACGTGATCGATATGCGTGCTGATGTCCGTCGTGTCTGTTTGCAGCAGCGGCGTTGTGCCCACTACCTCCACCGACTGCGACATCGCGCCCACAATCATTTGCACATCTATGCGCGCCACCTGATTGAGCACCAGTTCGAAGGCCGGATGCAGCGCGGTCTCAAACCCCTTGCCCTCTACTTTTAGTTCAAAATTCCCGATGGGTAGTTGCGCCAGATAGTACGCACCGTCGCTATTGGTCTGCGTGGTGTAGACCGTGCCGTGCGACACATCCCTGGCGGTAACCGCGGCTCCCGCGATGGGCGCGCCGGAGGGATCCGTGACCGTCCCAGTGACGGCAGCCGTTACCCCCTGGCCCATGGCGCAATTCGCGTAAGACAAGAGTCCAATCAACAGCAAAGCTGATACCAAGGCAAAACTCAGGGATTGCAGTTTCTTCATGGTGAAGCCTCCGCTTCCAGGGCGCGGGCTCAACCCGCAACCTCTGACAAGTACATTCTCTCGACCGCACCGTGATCGCTATATCGCCGAATGTTTCATAGCTATATAGCACTAAAAATAAGTTGTCAACACAAATCTTTTGACTTATAAGGATTAATGCGATTCATGCATGTCACGCTCTATAGCTGCTTACAAGTGTGCTCTATATCACGATAGGGCGAGCCTTGGCCCCAGCAGGTTCAGACTGGCTAGCGAATCCCGTGAGATACGGCCGGGGTACTGCCCTGCGGGCCGGATACGGTGGACAAAATCGATCTTCTATTGAAGCTGGGCTATCGCGGTGCTTCGCGGATGTTGTAGGCTGAGGGCAAGATTTTGGGAGACGGAATGGTGCACAAGAACCGCAACGGTAGCGTGCCCGCTTACCAAAGGATTCAGGGCGCGATTCGCAGGCGTATCGAAGCCGGACAATTGCGCACCGGCGACCTGGTGGCGTCGGAACGCGATCTAGCAAAAACCCATCAGGTCAGCCTGATGACCGCTCGTCACGCGCTCACGTCTCTCGAACGCCAAGGCGTCGTCGAACGCCGGCGCGGGATTGGAACCTTTGTGGCGCCGCCGAAGATCCAGTTCAACAAATTAATGAGTTATACGGAGCAGATGGCCAGCCGCAGCCTCACCGCCCGCTCCAAAATACTTTTTGCGAAAATAATCTCCGACGAGCAGGAGGTCACCGCACGGCTGGCGTTGCCTCCCCATAGCGACGTGATCAGACTCGAGCGTCTTCGGCACGCTTCCGAACAACCGTTCGCGCTCGAAATCTGCTACCTCTCCTCCAGCGATTACCCGGATTTGCTGTCCGCGCCGCTGGCTTCCGAGTCGCTGTTTAAGATCCTGGAGCGAGACTACGACGTTGAACTGGGCTACGCCGACGAGGAAATCGACGCTACCGCCGCCGATCCGCGCATTGCGGATCTGCTCGCCGTGCCGCGCCGGGATCCGCTGCTGCGCATCCGCCAGCTGATTTATTCCACTCGCGGCAAAGCGATCATGTATGTCCAGGGTTTCTACCGCTCGGACCGGCACAGGCTGGTGATTCGCAGATTCCGGTAGCGGGCTTGTAGTGTCCTGCGATGGCGTCGCGCCGGCGTAACCGTGCTCCCCGGCTGATGCTGGTGCAGCACACCGCTTGTCCCATGTAGTTCGGCAAGGCCGCCTGCTACGCTTGGTTTACCGGGATCGATTCGATGTACGCATCAGGATGTAACCACCCCGAAAGCTGTCCCCGTTTTTCCGCTGCGGATCCGCAGCTTACGTCTAAGGCAACCTAACCTCGGTGTTTGGTGTCATACCGAGCATAGAGCGTGACATGATCCTGGCCGGTGACATCGGCGGTACCAAGTGCAACCTCGCCGCGTTCGAACAGCGCGACGCTACTCTTCACCTTCTTTTCCAAAAGCGCTACGCAACGCGTGATTTCTCCAGCTTTGAACACCTCGTGGATGCCTTTGGCCGGGAAGCCGTCCGGCAGGGAGCGATGCAGCCGGCGGCAACCTTCGCGGCCGTCGGCCTCGGCGTTGCCGGAACCGTCCTGGAAGGCCGCCTGCATGCCATCAACCTGCCCTGGGTGCTGGATGCCCCGGCCCTGGCGGCTCAGCTGCGCCTCCCTGTGGAAGAAATCGTCCTGATGAACGATTTGGTGGCGACGGCTTGCAGCATCGACAAATTGTCGTCAACGGATTTTCTGCCTCTCAACCAAGTGGAGTCTCAGCCCACGGCAAGCAAGGCGCTGATTGCCGCCGGCACCGGCCTTGGCGAGGCCATGTTGTTCTGGGACGGAACCCGCTACCACGCTTCTCCTTCGGAAGGCGGCGCCGCCGATTTTGCGCCGCGCACCGAGCAAGAAATCCGGCTGCTCCATTTCCTCAAACAGCGCTTGCCTCGGGTGTCCTGCGAGGAAGTTTTTTCGGGCCGCGGTTTTCGCAGAGTTCATGAGCTTCTCGATCCCGCCATCCGCCACCCCTCCTTTGAAGGAGATGCGAGCGATTCCGCACGGGAAATCACGCAACATGCCTTGGCGGGAACGTGCGATACGTGCGTGCGCGCGCTCGATTTATGGATCGACGCTTTTGGTTCGGAGGCCGGAAATCTCGCGTTGCGCGTTCTCGCCTATGGAGGAGTGTATCTAGCGGGAGGAATTGCCCTGAAGATTTTGCCAAAGTTGCAACAAGGCTCCTTCATTCGTTCGTTCTCCGACAAAGCACCGTTGCACTCCGTGCTCACCCGCGTTCCCATCTTTGTCATCCTCAACGAGGATGCCCCGCTGCTGGGCGCCGCGTACGAAGCCCTCGCGGTCGCCCGAGCCCACGCCGATACCCCCTCGAGAAACACCCTGTTCCACGTCTCCGGCGCGATCTAAACCTGGCAAGGCACGTGCTTTTGGAGTGCGGGCCTTGGTCCCTGCTTTACGGCGCAAGAAATGCCGCCGAGGCGCCCGCGCGGGCGAGCGGGCACGCTGTAGCGGGTGGCCGCGGCCGACTTTTACGCGATTACAACCGTAAGGGCGGCGACCCTTCGAAGCTCCGGGCAAGCGAGCCGCCGCACTCCATAAGGCGTAAAATCCGTACTGTTTCGAGAGGCGAGTATTTCGCGTGGGCACGCCCAGAGCTAACCTTATTTCTTTGTTTGGGGAGTTCGAACGCTACGCAGGCGACGTCGCCGTGGTGCAGCGGCGGGGCTACCGGCGCGAGGTCTGGACTTACGCGAAGCTGGCGCACGTGGCCTTCGCTTGCGCGCGTGAATTGAAGGAACGCGGCGTTCGCACTGGGGACCGCGTGTTGCTTTGGGGCCCCAATAGCGCGGAGTGGATGGCTGCGTTTTGGGGTTGCTTGCTGCGCGGCGCTGTGGCGGTGCCTATGGACGACGGGGCTACCCCTGAGTTTGCCGGGCGTGTTGCACGTGAAACGTCGGCCAGGCTGGTCATTGCCGTGCGGGACAAGCCTTCGCTCGATGCTGCCATCCCTGTACTGAAACTGGAGGATTTAGCCGACATCGCCGAGCGGCCGCGCGTGGTCGTAACCCCGGTCATCCATGGTGCGCCGCCGAAGCCCATGTACGAATCTCTGGCCGACGAGCCGCTGACGCGGGGGCACATCGCGCAGATTGTGTTCACCTCCGGCACGACTGCGGAGCCGCGGGGCGTGGTTTTGACGCACGGAAACTTTCTGGCGAATCTGGAGCCGCTGGAGCGCGGGATCGATCCGTACCGGAAGTATGAGAAGTGGCTGCATCCCCTGCGGTTTGTGTCGCTGGTGCCGCTCAGCCATGTGTTTGGGCAATTTATGGCGCTGTTTGTGCCGCCGCTTTTGGGCGTTACTGTCGTGTTCGAGCACTCCAACAATCCCGCTGAGATCGTGGGCACCATCCAACGCGAGCGCGCAACGGCGTTGATCGCTGTGCCGCGCATGCTGGACGGGTTGCGCGCGGGCATGTTGCGCGATATGGAAGCGCGGCGAGAGGGCGAGGAGTTCAGCCGCGCGTTTGCCGCGGCGAACAGCGAGAAATTTCTTCGCCGCGCTTGGAGGTTCCGCCGGGTGCACCGGCGCTTCGGTTGGAAATTCTGGGCGTTCATTTCCGGAGGGGCGGCGCTCTCGGGAGAGACCGAGGAATTTTTCAAGCGCATGGGCTATGCGGTCGTACAGGGATACGGAATGACGGAGACGGCGTCGCTGATCAGCTTGAATCATCCGTTTCGCGCGGCGCAGGGTTCGATTGGAAAAGTTTTGCCGGGGCGCGAGTTTCGACTGGCGGAGGACGGCGAGATTCTGGTGCGGGGAGAGAATGTCGCCAGCGGCTACTGGGAGGCAGGAGCCTTGCGGCCCGCGGAGCAGCAGGGCTGGCTGCGCACCGGGGATCTCGGCGAACTCGATGCCAAAGGCAACCTGCGTTTTCGCGGGCGGAAGAAAAACGTGATCGTCACGCCCGCGGGGCTCAACGTGTATCCGGAGGATCTGGAGGTGGCGCTGCGGAAGCAGGCTGGCGTGCGCGATTGCGTGGTCGTCCCGGTGGAACGGGGCGGAAATGCGGAAGCTTGCGCGGTGTTGCTGATGGCTGACGCGGGACGCGCTAAAGCGCGCCCCTACAACGAGACAGGTGAGACGGCTGCACTGCAGGAGGCTGCGCGTGCGGCGATCGAAGGAGCAAACAATTCTCTTGCGGAATATCAGCGCATGCGTTCGTGGGCGATTTGGCCCGACGCCGATTTTCCGCGCACGGCAACCGGCAAGCCGCGCATAGCAGTGATTGGCTCCCGCGCGGCAGAACTTTTGGGCTGGCAGCCAAAGGGGGAAGCCGCACCTGAAGCGGCCGCGGACCGTCGTGGGCGCTTTTTCGGAGGGCGCGACGTCGGCGTTTTGATTGCCAAGCTCTCCGACTCTCGAACCGGGCGTGAAAATCTGGACGGCGACCTCCATCTAAGCTCGCTCGACCGCGTGGAACTGATGAGCGCGCTGGAAGAACGCTACCAGGTCGAGCTGAACGAAACGGCATTCGCGGAAGCAAGAACCACTGGCGACGTGGAACGGTTGCTGCGAGAACCGTCGGCGCGGCGCACGGAATATGTCTATCCAACGTGGGCGCAGCGTGACCCGGTGCGATGGGTTCGTCTCGCGATCTACTACGCGCTGGTATGGCCGGCGACGCAGATTCTGGGGCATCCGAAAATTGTGGGCCGCGAAAACCTGCGCGGCGTGCGCGGGCCGGTGCTGATCGTTTCGAACCACATCACGCGCCGCGCGGATATCGGGCTGATCTTGGCAGCGCTGCCCTTGGGTTTTCGCCACCGTTTGGCGACGGCGATGGGCGGGGAAACGCTACAAAACATGCGACGACCACCACGCGAGTGGTTCTTTGCGAAACGCTGGGGGTATCAGCTCGGCTACTGGCTGGCCACCGGGCTGTTCAACGTTTTCCCGTTACCCCAGTTTTCGGGGTTTCGCGAAAGCTTTCGCTACGCGGGGGAATGCGTGGATCGCGGCTACAGCGTGCTGGTTTTTCCCGAAGGGGAAGTGAACGAATCCGAGACCGGCGAGATGGCCAAATTTCGCAGCGGCATCGGATTGCTGGCGGAGAACTTGCGCATCCCGATCGTGCCGATGCGTCTCGACGGCGTTTGGGGCATGAAGCGCGAACGGCGGCGGCTCGCGCATATCGGCGAAATCACCGTTCACATCGGCGCTCCCGTTACTTTTTCCCCGGGTACGGCTCCAGATCAGATCGCTGAGATGCTGGAATCTGCCGTTCGCTCCTTGTGATTTTCATTCTTGCTCTGGCGCCGCGGGGAGTCTCTAAAGGCGATGGGGCGCCAGCCCCGCACGTTGGAGGCGGCTACTACGCCGGCGAACGTCGCTGCCGCGGGAAGCCGGTCCGGCGGCAGCTCGAGCCAGCGGCGGACGGATTCGTAGACGCCGCCGACAGCGGTCAACGAGGTTTGCGTGAGCAGTGCTGGCGGGTAGTAACTAGGAGCGGGGTCCTGCGGTGTGGTCTTGCTTACGAATTGACGTTTGAGATAGTCCGATGTAGACACGGGTTTAGTTAGGAGGCTGCTTATGAGGCGGCTACAGATTGTTCTCTTTGGGGCTGCGGTGGGGATTTCTTTGTCTTTTGGGATGACTAGGTTGGCGGCGCAGCAGGCCGCGACTCCGCGGGTGGCGGATTTGACGGCGGCAGATGGGACGAATCTTAAGGCTACGTACTTTGCGGCGGGCAGGCCTGGGCCTGGGGTTTTGCTGCTGCACCAGTGCAACCGGCAGAGGAAGGTGTGGGACGAGTTGGCGAAACAGATGGCGGCGTCGGGGTTGAATGTGCTGACCGTGGATTTTCGGGGATTTGGGGAGAGCGGGGGTACGCCCTTAGACAAACTTACACAGGAGGAAATAACGAAGGTTTTTGAGGAGAAATTTCCTGGGGACGTTGACACGGCGTTTCAGTATTTGGTGGCGCAGCCCGGCGTTAGCCGCGACATGGTTGGGGCGGGCGGAGCGAGCTGCGGCGTCAACCAGGCCGTGCAATTGGCGCGGCGTCACGCGGAGGTGAAGTCGTTGGTGCTGCTATCGGAAGGAACGGACAAGGATGGCCGGCAGTTTCTGCGAGATTCGCCGAAATTGCCGCTGTTTATGGCCGCAGCGGACGACGATGAGGATGTTGGCGTGGTCGAAATCATGCAATGGCTGTTCAGCTTGTCGCCGAATCCGGCGAACAAATTCGAGCACTATGCCAGCGGCGGGCACGGAGTGGAGATGTTTGCGGCGCACAAGGAATTGCCGGGCGAGATCGTAACGTGGCTGGGTAGCGCGTTGCAGGCGCGTCCTTCAGCTGCGGCCGCCAAGGCATCCGCGACGGCCTCCCGCGAGACGCGTTTCCTCGAATTGCTGGACCATCCTGGGGGTGTAAGCAAGGCCGCAGAGATGTTTGCGGAAGCGCGCCAGCGCGATCCTAAGGCCGTTTTGTTTTCCGAGGCGGTGGTGAACCGAGTGGGTTACGAGCACCTGCAAGGGGGTGACACCAAGGGCGCGGTGGAGATTCTCAAGTTGAATGTGACCGCGTATCCCAACTCCGCCAACGTCTACGACAGCGTGTCTGACGCTTACTTGGCCGACGGACAAAAAGATTTGGCGCGGGAGAACGCGAAGAAGGCGCTGGAACACCTGGCGGCGGATACCAAGGATTCGGAGGCGCGGCGCGATGGAATCAAAACCAATGCTGAGCAGAAGCTGAAAGAGTTGGGTGAGGCGCCAAACTAGGGTGGACCGAGGCGCTTTGCGAAAGAGAAGGTCCGTGGTGGCGGAACGTTAGACCGTCACCGGGGTCTCGGCCATGATCTGGTCGGCCCATTGCGCGTTTTGTGGCGGCACGGGCGGAGCTGGAGAAGTGGCCGCGAGCTAGGGAGTTGCGGCCTTGGTCAGTGGCGCCGGCGGTGCGGGCTTGGCGAACTTGGCGGCGTCGATCTGGGCGTTGGGTTTCACGTCGCTGATCTCAAAGGTGGAACGACCGTCGACCCAGGTTACGGTCCAGCGAAAGGGCATCTTGACGCCGGAGACGTCGCGATAGTCAGCGTAGTCAACCTGGGTGGGAACGCGGCCGACGGGCACGTTGGTGTAGCGCACTTGGCGAACCAGCAGGCCGGACTGCTTGTCGAAGAATAGCTTTACGGGAGATCCCCAAGCGCTGGTTCCCTGGGCCACTTGGACCTGGTGACCGTCGATGGTGGTGGGGAAGCCCACGCGCCAGTCGGTGAGGGTTTGCTTTATGCCGGCTGGGAAACACAGGTCGGCGTCCACCTTGGCGCCGTCCAGATCGCCGCCGGTCAAGGGGATTACCGGCACCGGGGTGATGGTCTCAGGGGCGGTTACCCAGCCGGAGCGGCCATCGTAGACCGAAGAGGTGTCTCCGCCGGGTGTGTGGACGATCGTCGTGCGCTGCCCGGGAGCTTTGGCGAAGAGTTCGGCGGAGCGCTTGTCCGGATCGTCGTAGCCCTGGTAGGTCCCTTTGGCGACGAAGCTGGTGATGGTAGCGAGCCGCTCCGCTCCGCCGAGCGCCTGGAGATACTTGTCAAGAAGCTGATCGGCGGAAGGCGCGCCGGGGGCCTGCTGGAGAATTTCGTCGGGCTCTTCCAGGACGGGGGCGCCGTACACCTCGGCGAGATTCGGCGTGACCTTGGGAAGTTCGCTGCCGCGATGGCAGGTGTAGCAGGTGACCATGCGGCGTCCCGCAAAGTTGGTCTGGTTAATGGTGGCCATCATCAGAATCATTCTGCGGGCGGTCTGCTTACGCGGAGTGTCGTCGGCATACCTGGCCCAACTCCCGCCGCTTTCCATGCCGTGGCAAAAAGTGCAGTTGGCGTTGAGGGCCGCGGAAAAGAATCCCATGGTGGCCATGAATTGGCTGACGGTAATCCCGCGGAGGAGTTGGACGTTTTTGAAGGCGTCCTCAGCCATTAGGGGCTTTTGGTCTTGCGCGGCCTGACCGCCCGCGGATGCGACGCCGAGCAGATACACCACCGCCATTCCCATGGCACACAAGACTGTCCGCCTACGTCCGCGCTTCATGTTTTCTCCATCTCCGTAGTTAATTTGGGGGTTCGAGAGTACGGTGGCCTGTTCGTATGACGTTTGGCAGCGGTATTCCGGGTACCCCGCCGAGTGTCCCTGCCGATGGCATGCCGAGGAGATTCTACAAGTTATCGAGGGTTGGGGCTAGAAGGGATGTGCCAAAACGGGCTTGACAGATTCCCGAATCCGATTGTGTTCGGGAAGGCGGCAAGCATTGGGTCCGTTGAAAAGAGGGAGAAAAAGCGGAAACAGGGGGTTGCGAGACGGTGGAACTAAACTTGCGCTACAAGGAGGTCGATGTTGCCACCGGAGGCAGGTGAGTGCCGGGAGTCAGCGAATCAGAGCTTTACCAGATGGTTCTGGAAGGCCTGCGGACGGCTGTGTACGTGGTTGACCGCGAAGGAAGGACCACGTTTTGGAACGATGGGGCCGAGCGGATCACCGGGCACCTTCGCCAGGATGTAGTGGGACGGGTTTGCGGCGACAACTTCCTGGGTGAAACGGACAGTAAAGACAATGACTTGCCTGGGGCGCTGGCACCGATCGCAGCCGTAATTCGTGAAGGCAAGCCAATGGGAGCACAGGTCTCGTTGCGGCACAAAACGGGGCATCGGGTCCCGGTGCAGCTGTGGGCCTTTCCGCTCCGAAACGCCAAGGGCTCGATTGTGGGTGCGGTAGAGAGTTTCGAGGAAATAATTTCTGTGGCGGACTGGGACCGCCGGCACACGAAGCTGGCGACCTACGGTTGCCTGGATCAAGCGACCGGAGTCTTGACCCACGGGATGGTGCAGGCGCACCTGCGCGAGACCGTTGGGATGTTCGCCGATCATCCTGTTCCTTTTTCCATTCTTTATATTGAGATTGATGACCTGGACAAGATCAAGGCGCGCGATGGCCCGGGTGCGGTCGCGGCAGTGCTCAAGGTAGTGGGCCACACGCTGGAGAACAGCCTGCGCCCGACGGATTTTCTAGGCCGCTGGCAGGAAAATCAATTCCTGGCGATCCTGACGGAGTGCAGCGGATCCGAGATTGTAGCCGCCTCCGAGCGCTTGCGGCGGATGATCAGCACTTCAAAAATCCAGTGGTGGGGGGACCTGGTGCCAGTAACGATATCCGTGGGAGGGACCAGCGTGAAACCCGGCGACACCCCGGAAGGCATGGTGGAGCGGGCGGAACAGGCGCTGCGAAAAAGCAGTACGCTAGGCGGAAATCGCACGATGGTGGGGGAATGAATAAGAGCCGGGGAAACCCGAGGGTTGGCTACTTGTGTTTGTAATCATTGGAATTGTGGTGGTGTTTGGGGCGGTGGTTGCCGGGTACTTGATGGAACACGGCAACCTGAGAGTATTGATGCAGCCGGCAGAGTTAGTGATCATCGCCGGGGCGGCCATCGGCACGGTGCTCATCGCCAATCCGCTGCACATTCTGAAAGCCATCGCCGGGGGAATCGGTGGCGTGTTTGGCGGCTCGAAGTACGGAAAGGCGCAGTACCTGGAGACGGTGAAGATGATGTTCGAGCTGTTCACGCGGGCACGCAAAGAAGGATTAATGGCGTTGGAGACCGATAGCGATGCGCCGGACAAGAGTCCGGTGTTTTCCAAGTACCCGAAATTCTTGAAAAATCATCACGCGCTGGCGTTCGTGTGCGACACCCTTCGTATGGCCGCGGGAGGAGGAGTGGAGCCGTTCGATGTAGACCAAATGATGGAACTGGATATGGACGTGCACCACCACGATGCGACCCAGCCGATTGCGGCGCTTTCCACGATGGCCGATGCGCTGCCGGGTTTGGGAATCGTGGCCGCGGTTCTGGGGGTGGTGATCACTATGGGCGCGCTGGGAGGGCCACCGGAAGAGATCGGCAAAAAGGTAGCTGCGGCACTGGTGGGAACTTTCCTGGGCATTTTGCTGTGCTATGGATTGGTCGGGCCAATCGCCGCGAACATGAGCAAGAGCTCGGAAGACGAACAGGCGTACTACCACGTGCTGCGCGTGGCGTTGGTTTCTTTCATGAAAGGAACCCCGCCGACGGTGGCGGTGGAATACGCGCGGCGAGCTATTCCCGGGCACGTGCGGCCGAGCTTCCAGGAAGCGGAAGGTCACATCAAGAACCGCGGAGAAGCAGCCGCAGGCGGAACCGAAGCTCCCGCCGCGGCTGCTCCGGCCGCATAGCGCCGACAGATCCCCATGGCGCAAGTACCACCGATCATCATCAAGAAGAAGGTCAGCCACGGCGGACATCACGGCGGGGCGTGGAAAGTGGCGTACGCGGACTTCGTGACCGCGATGATGGCGCTGTTCATCGTGCTGTGGCTGCTGAACACCAGCGAAAAAGTCCAGAAAGCGGTGGGCGGATATTTCAAGGATCCGTTAGGTACAGCGAACAAGGTCGGCACCGATATGGAAGGCGCGGCAGAAAACTTCGTGCTGTCGAAGGACAACATGCAAGCCCTGAAGGAACAATTGCAAAAGGCCATCCGCGAAGTGCCGAACTTCGAAAAGATGAAGAACAATATCGACATGACGGTAACTAACGAAGGGTTGCGCATCGAGTTGACGGAATCGGCGGTGGGCACGTTCTTTGATAGCGGCAGCGCGAAGATCAGCCAAGATGGCGCGGAATTGCTGGATACGCTCGCCCGGGGAATTGGGGAAGCTGCCGAATAAACTGGCTTTCGAGGGCCACACGGATTCAAAACCATACGTACAAGGAAGCAGCTACGGGAACTGGGAGCTTTCCACGGATCGCGCCAATGCGGCAAGACGGTTGATGACGCAGAACGGCATTCGTGCGGATCAGGTGACGCAAGTGCGGGGATTTGCGGACCAAAGATTGCGCAACAAGGATGCTCCGCTGGACCCGTCCAACCGAAGAATTTCGATGATCGTACTGTACTTGGAGAGGAGGCCTTCGGAAGAGTCCTCGCCAGAGGGCGACGCGAAGGAAGGAGAACCTGGATCCGAAGAGAAAAAGACTGCGGCCGGAGAGAAGAAGTCGACATCGGAACAGAAGAAACCTGCGGCGAGCTCATCTAAACAATAATCAGACCACATGAAAGCATTCGCACGGAAATTTCGCGGCGCGCCAAGCTGCTGCTCTTACGAGGAAGCGGGTGGCGGAGGCGCTTTGAACTTGGCGTCATCGACCGGCACGTTCTGTTGCAACTGATCGACTTGGATGGTGAAACGATTGTCCGGACGTGCGAGGGTCCACCGAAACGCCACCTTCACGCCGTCGGCGTCGCGGTAATCAGCATAGTCGATCTGGGTGGGGATGCGGCCAAGAGGGGTTTCCGTGTAACGGATTAACCGGAGAAGCCAACCAGATTGTGAATCGAAATACAGGCGGAGCGGCGGCTGACCTTGAGTTTCGCCAACGACAAGTCTAGTGTCGTGGCCGTCGATGTTCTCTCCGGATTGGACGATGAATTTTTGAGCCAGGTTTTTGAGATGGATGGGAAAGTACAAATCCGCGTCCATCTGGGCGGCCGCATTTTCCGCCGAGTTCATGATCTGCGGCGGCCGGCCTGGAACACTGAGCCAGCCGGAATGGCCATCGAAGGCCGTAATGCTGTCGCCATCGCGAAGATGCATGATCGAAAGGCGCTTGCCGGGGGCTTTTGCGTAGATCTCGACAGGAAAATGCTGGCCTCCGAAGGCGGAGAGAGTTCCCTTTTCGATGCGGCTGGTGATTTTCTGCAGGGCTGCGGCGCCACCCACCGCGGCCAAATATTTATCGAACAACTGATCGGCTGCGGGCAGAGCGGTCGGTGTGGCGGTTGACGAGTTCCCGGAGCTAGCGTCAAGCCGCAGTTCTTCCGTGGCAACCACCGGCGTGGCGACGGGTTTGGCCGCGCCGCGATGGCAGGAGTAGCAGGTGACTTCGCGCTGGTCCTCGAAATTCTCTTTGTTAAGGGCAAACACCATCTTCATCATCTTGCGGGCCGTCAATTTTGGTTTCTTGTCGTCTTTTGTCGAATGCGAGTCCATGCGCTTCTCGGACGTGGCAATACTCGCACTCCACGCCGAGAGAAGAAGTAATGAACTGCATGGCGGGGAAGACTTGATCCGCGGGGACGCCCTTGAGGACTTGGATATTCTTGAATTGCTCTTCCGCAAGCTTGGGAACGGATAGAGCGGGTGTAGCGCTGGATTGCGCGTGCGCGCCCAAAATGGCCAAGCCAGCGCTTGATACTAGAGAGAGGATGACGGCAAACAATTTTTGCGATGCCGCGCTCATTTCGTGAGGCTCTTTTAGAAATTCTGGGAGGAGTTTATCAAACCGTTTTGGACGCCGCTAGAAAACCGGGCAAGCGCTAACGGTTATTTTGGTTGCCAAGCTGGGGGCAGCATGGTGCTCGCCTACCAGGAGCTTGGACATTTCTGGAACGGATTCTAGATTTCGGCGCGCTTGGCGAGGTCGGTGATGCGATCCGCGGCTCGGAACGCCAAAGCCTCAATTGTCATCGTTGGCTGGCCGCGACCGGAGGTGACCAGGCTGCTGCCATCGCAGAGGAAGAGATTCTTTACGTCGTGGGTGCGATGGTCCCGGTTGATAACCGAAGTCTTCGGATCGTTGCCCATACGGCAGGTGCCTAAGAGATGGACGGCGAACTGCTGCTCCTGGGCCGGGAAGCTCCATTTTTTCTGCGCGCCGGCGGCGTCGAGAAGTTCGGAAGCCCGCGCATTCATCCAGTTTCCTAGCTTGATGTCGTCGGGATGATCTTTGTAAGTCATACGCAGAGCGGGGAGACCCCAGGCATCCTTGAGATCCGGATCCAGCGAAAAGCTATTGTTTTCGACCGGCAGCGAAGTGCCGTGACAGAAGATCTGCATGGTGCGCGTGAAATTGTGGCGCAGGGTATCTTTGAAGCCCTTGCCCCAGCCCGGCGTTCCGGGTGGCAGACCACCCGTCGCAAAACCAACGGGGGTCAGGTCAAAACGCGCATCGAGGCCGCCGCCCCCGTAGAAACCTACCTTTTGCGCATCCAATTCGTAAAAGTCGTGGAAGACACGGCTGACGGCAACGCTCTTGTAATCGTTGAGCGCATGTTCGAAGACGCCCATCGACGTAGTGCCGCTATTGAGCATGAGGTGTTTGCCGACAATGCCGCTGGAATTGGCGAGACCATTGGGGAATTGCTTGTTGGCGGATAGCAACAGCAGGCGAGGAGTTTCAGCGCCGTTGGCACAAACAACGACCGCTTTAGCCCTCTGCAGCTGAACGTTGCGTTTCTCATCGAAGTACACGGCACCGGTGGCGCGGCCGCTTCCATCCATCTCAATGCGATGTACGTAAGAATTGGGGCGAATCTCGCAACGGCCGGTGCGCTCCGCCATCCGAACGGCGCTGGCGAGAGAACTGGATTTCGCGCCGACTTCACAGCCAAATGCCAGGCAAAAACCGCAATTGATACAGGCGCTGCGTCCGAGATACGGCTGCGAAAGAATGGCCATGGGCGCGGGGAACGGATGCCAGCCAAGCTTTTGCGCGGCGCGCTCGAAGAGCACGCCAGAAGCTTTCACGGGCAGCGGCGGCATGGGATAAGGCTTGGAGCGCGGCGGATCAAAAGGGCTGGCGCCCGCGAGGCCCGATACGCCTATCTCCCACTCGACCTTGGTGTAGTACGGCTCAAGATCAGCATAGGTGATGGGCCAGTCCGCGAAGCCAGCGCCGGGAATCGGGCCGACTTTGCTGCGTTCCACGAAGTCAATTTCGTGAAAGCGCCAGAAGTTAGCGGTGAAATGGACGCTGGTGCCGCCGACGAGGCGTCCGTAGACGAGCGCGCGCTGCGGTTTGGCTTTTTCGTCGGGAGTCTTGCGGAAAGAGGTCGGTTGCAGCTTGGGATGATTGGTCAGAAGGTCTTGGTTGAGGACCTTCACCTCATCATGAGTGAAATCGGCTTCGGTGAGATACGGGCCTTGTTCCAAAACGACGACGCGGAATCCATTGGTGGACAACTCTTTAGCGAGGATTCCACCAGCCGCGCCGGAACCGATGATGACGAAGTCGACCTCTTCGGTAGTTTTGTACTTGGGCTGCTCGGGCCTCATGTCTTGGCCTTTTCGGCGTCGTGAGCAGCGGGTTTCCAACCGGGATAGTCCTTGTCGTAATAGCCAAAAGGAGGCTGGAACATGTGCGCGCGGTCCCGTCCGATGACTTTCCAGCCAACTCCGTCGCGGTTGCCGCCGGAATCGGAGTCGGGGTCGATTAGGAAAGCGATGATAGTGTGGACGCGAAGAGTCTCGAAGAAATTCTGCCCGGCGCCGGCGCTAAACGCACGCCTCCGGCCAGCCTGGGTATTTTGGTCGAAGGAGCGCAGGATTTCGTCCTGCTGCTCGGGAGTGGCGGCAGAAAATTTTTGCACGCCGGGGAAGACCGCCTGGATCCTAGCCTGTAGCTGCAGCAAGCCCTCGCGATAGGCGTTTTGGTCGTCGCTGGCAAACGTGGTGAGGGCGCGGTCGATGAAATAAACAGCGCCGGCTTCGCGAGCGCCCGGCATGTCGTCCGTCGGGATGATCCGCGCGATGATGGCATCAATTTCTTTGGCTTGGTCCACCGAGAAAAATTCCAACTTGGCGGGCGCAGCAGATTGCGCGGCTTTGCGGGCATGCCCGGATGCCGCAAGAACAGCGGGCCAATGGGCGGAGAGCCAAGCGGCACTTACGCCAGCCCCGGCGCGCGCAAGAAAGCCACGACGGCTGAGATCGTTGGTCATAGAAAGAAGGCAGACAGAATGCCTAGGGAATGTAGGCTGGGAGGGGGCAGCGGTCAAGGGAAAAGGGCGAATGGCAGCGATGCGAATCTTTCATGGACACGCCGGTGAGCAGCCTGGCAGATTGCGGTGCAACGCGTGGCTAGTGTACGATTTCGCAGAAACGAGAAAACTAGGAGAATTCGCGAACAGCACCCGCCCTTGTGGGTGATTGACGCGCACGCATGGCTACGCTGACTGGAGGAATCGGAGCCGGGAGCAAGTGGCTACTCGACAAAATTGTCGGGGCGCTGGCCGCGACCGGCGTGAATCCTAATTTTCTGACCTTCCTGGGATTAGTGGTCAATTTTGTGGCCGCGGCGATGTTTGCTATCGGGCACTTCGTCACGGGCGCCTGGGTCATTTTTTTTGCGGGTTTCCTGGACATGCTGGATGGACAGGTGGCGCGGCGGCAGAAGCGCGTTACCGCGTTCGGGGCTTTCTACGATTCCACTCTGGACCGCTATGCGGACATGGCGCTGTACATGGGTCTGCTGGTGTATTACTCAGTGAGCGGACATATACCGTACGTGGTGCTGGCGGCGGTGGCCACGGCGGGATCGGTGATGGTTAGCTACGCGCGGGCGCGGGCGGAGTCGTTGATTCCGCTGTGCAAGGTTGGCTTCATGGAAAGGCCGGAGCGCCTGGTGCTGCTGATTATCGGCGGCCTGTTCAATCGCATGGCCGCGGTTTTGTGGGTGATCGCCGTGGTTTCCACGATTACGGTGATTCACCGCATTGTGTATACCTGGCAGGAAACGCGAGCCGGAAGAATTCTTCCAGGGATCAAACTGAGCCTATAATTCATGCAGGACGCTTGTACACCGCGGTGAAAACCATCAGCAGCAGCGAACTCCGAAATCACCTAGGACGATATTTGCGCGCCGTTCGAAGAGGGCACAGTTTCCTAATCACCTACAGAGGAATTGTCGTCGCAAAGATGACGCCGGCAGAAATTCAGCCTCGCTCTTGAGAGAACATCGAACGGGCGAACGAGCCTGCCTTCACATTCAACTACATTTCCCTGATGAAGCTCCAAGTGGGCCGGCGATAATTTCGCGGACCCGGTCGCGGAGAGCTGGGACTGCGTCTTTCGAAAGGCCCTTGGTGTCGATGGTGTCGTGGAGATAGACGGTGACCGTGGCCGGCCATAACATCCAATGGCCGGTGCGGTGATGTTGAAACGAACCCACTAGGCTGACAGGAACGATGGGGACGCCAAGTTGCTGAGCGACACGGAAGCCGCCGTCCTGGAATTCGCTTAGATGACCATCGCGAGTTCGCTTGGCCTCTGGAAAAATGATCAGGCTGGTGCCACCGTTGATGGCGTCTTGCGTCAGACGCCACATGCGCTTTAGATCGGAAGGACGGCGCACGTCGGGCACCGGGACGTTGCCGAAGCGCTTCATCAGCCAGCCATAGGCCGGAATTTTGAAGTGCGATTCAAGCTCCCAGCCGCGCACCAATTGCGGGATGGCGCAATAGAGGATGAAAGGATCGAAGAGATTGACGTGGTTGACCATGAAAAAAGACGTCCGCTGCGGATCGAAACCAGCCGAGCGGCGAACTTCGACGCGAGCCCCCGAGAAAAAGGCAATGCGGCGGCAAAATCCTCGCTGAAGCCAATCGTGTTTGCGCGGGTCCAGAAAAATGGCCAGAAAGACGAGCGTCGGCGCAGCGATGAAAAAGTGCACGATGCTGAAGAACCAGAGAAGCGCGCTGCGAAGCGCGAGCACGGCACGCTTCATATGTAAATATCCACGGCTCCTGGAATGACATCCAGGGAGCGGCACTGCAGCGCCATAATTTCTCCGTCGATCATGACGTCGACGGGAACGGGTACGTTGAACTCGACATGCCGCACGGCGCGGCGCGAAGCGAGCGGGTGAGCGAGGTGCGTGCCGTCGTACAGCTTCGGCAGCATGCGCACTAGACCAAAACGGCCGATCGGCCCCCAACGGACGAATTCGATGAAGCCATCGGTGGGATCGGCCTGGGGCGCGATCAGCATGGTGCCGCCGGTGTACTTGCTGTTGTTAAAAGCGAGAAAGAGGCAGCGGCGCTCGTCCCAATCCTTGTCGTCGTCGCAACGCAACGTGAAGGCGCGGCGGCGCAGCTGAACGACGCGCGCAAAAACACCCAGCAGATAGCCGAATTGGCCGAGCGGCTTGAAGAGCCGATTGGTCAGGGCGCCGACATCGGCCGTGAAACCCATGCTCAGGAGATTGAAGGAATAGATTTCTCCGGTGGCATGCGTCAGGCGCAAGAGGTCGACGGACCGTTTGCGGCCTTCGAGAAGCGCTTTTAGAGAGGTCTCCGCGCCAGCAGTGGTGAAGTCCCGCAGAAAGGAATTTCCCGTGCCCAGCGGCAGCAGGCCGAGAGCGATACGTCGCGCGGCACCGCTTGACGCAAAGACACCGTTTAGAATTTCGTGGGCTGTTCCGTCTCCACCGACAGCGATAAAACGCCGATAGCCTTGCTCGTATGCTTCGCGAGCGAGTTGAACGGCATGCCCGGAGCCGGTCGAGGCGATAACGTCAACACGAAGACCGCTGCCGCGCAGGCGCGCGATGGCCGGTCCCGCGAGCTTGGAAGAACGGCCACCGCCGGCAGCGGGATTAACGATAGCGAGGAAGCGTTCGCGTTCCATCAGGGCGCCGTGGGTCTCCAACTGCTCAATTTTTCACTGCTTCACAAAGGCAGAACGGCTGCGGCACGGTCTAGCTGTGCGAGGCGCTCCGCCAGCACGTTTCTCTTTATCTTAAGCGAAGCCGTGCGGGGAAAGTCTTCCTCAAAGACGACAATCCCGTGGATGCGTTTGTAATTCAACAGCCGGCTATTGCGCGCCGAAATGTCGGCGCGAAGCTCGCCGCTAAAGGTTTGGCCGGGTTCAAGATGGAAGACCAGCACGAGCTGCTCGCCCACCATGGAACGCTGCGGCCAAACATAGTTCGCGGCGAACACGCAGAATTCCTTGACCGGCAAGCTTTCGAAGACGCTCTCAATGTCCTCCGGGTAGATGTTCTTGCCCTCTTCGGTGACGATCATGTTTTTCTTGCGGCCGAAAAGCTGTAGGTGGCCGCTGGGATCGAAACGCCCGAGATCGCCGGTCATGAACCAGCCATTGACGATCGCTTCCGCCGTGAGCTCCGGATCGTTCAGATACCCGGACATAACCGTTTTGCTGCGGACGGAGACTTCGCCGATGCCCTCCTGATCGGCATTCACGATGCGGACTTCCATTCCAGGCAGGGGTTTGCCAACAGTGTCCGCACGAAATGGTTTGAGATCATTGACGGTGACGGCGACGACGGTTTCGGTGAGCCCATAGCCATTCGCTACGGGGATGCCCAGATCATAAAAAAATTGCAGCGTTTGCGGCTCGCTAAAAGCGCCGCCGACGATGATGGCGCGCAGTTCGCCGCCAAAAGCGTCGTGCACTTGCTTGAGCAGTCTGCGACTAAGGGCCAGGTGCGGCCGATTCTTCGTGAGCGCCTTGTTGATCGCAACCAGCGCGTTGAAGACTTTGCGCTTGCCGGGTGACAACGCATCGAAGCGAGCCTGCAGCCCCTTCTGCAAATTTTTTAGGACCAGCGGAACGAGGCTGACGTAGGTGATTTTGTATTTTGCAAACGCATCGCGAACGTACTCCGGACGGAGGGTACGAAGATGCACGACGGCCGCCCCGCAAATGAACGGCCCGAAGAAACCCACCATGAAGTCGATGGCGTGGTTCGTGGGCAAAATGCTCAAGTAGCGCATGCCTGGTGTAAACGGATACAGGGAGGTGAGGGCGACGCACTGTTCCAGATAATTTTCGTGGGTCATGACGCAGCCCTTGGGGCGGCCGCCGGTGCCGGAGGAGTAGACGATGGTGGCGGTGTCCTTGCGCGCGCGGGGAACGAAAATGGGTGCGCCGCTTCCTCGGAATTCTTCCCAGCGACGGGCGCCTGCAAGATCGGCGTTCGGCGGAGCTTCGGTGACCAAGATCGTCGTGAGACTTGTCGCGGAGCTACGGCCGCCTGAAGTGGCAAGCTGGCGCCAGATCGGATATTCCGTAATCAGAACGCTGCTGCTGGAATGCTTGAGGAGTTGCCACTGCTCGTCGGGCGTCAGCTTGTAATCGAGCGGCACCAGCACGCCACCGCAGAAGAAAACCACATAGGCGGAGATCAGCCACTTGGACTGATTGGTCATGATGATCGCCGCCCGGTCACCAGCCTGAAAGCCTTTGTCCTGCAATGCCTTCGCGAGGGGGTGTGCACGCTCCTGAAAATCGCGATAGGTGAGGCGCTCTTTCTCGCGCTCGCGATCGGACTCGATCAGGCACGTTTCCGCCGCGAACTGGTCCAGTGCATCCTTCAGCGCAGCACCGATGGATTGATATTTGGAAAGATCCAGCATTACAGGCGCGATTGAATCCGCGAGGCAAGGGTACGGAAGTCACTGACGCCTTGCACTTCGTAGTCGGGCAGCTCGATACCGAAGTGATTTTCGATGAGGCTTAGGAGTTCGAGCGTCTGCAGGCTGTCGATGCCCAGTTTCTTGAAAAAATCATCGTCGGGCGCCAGCGAGCCCGCAGGCACCTTGAAGTACTTCGAAGCCAGGTCGAGAATTTCCTGAGTGGTTTGTTCGACGGTGCGCATGGACAGCTCAATTTATCATCCCCGCGCCAAGAAGGAAAATTGAAGAGAAGTGATCGATGCACATTTGGCAGCGTCGCGGCGGGCGCCTCAAAGAAGGATCAGGCCCAGGCGGATAGCGAGAGCGACGGCTTCGGTCCGGCTCGCGGCCCCGAGCTTGCCGAGGATCGATGTGACATGGAACTTGACGGTGTGCTCCGAAATAGCCAACTGCGCGGCGATTTCCTTGTTGCCAACGCCGCTGGCAAGCATCTGCAGAACTTCACGCTCGCGGCGCGTAAGTGGCTCGGCGAGTTCGGCGACAGGACGCGAAGCCGAAGCAGCGGTGGGAAGTGCGGCGCTTACTTCCCGCGGATGCAGGACCACCAGGCCCGCCGCAGCGGCCTGGAGTGCAGCGACCAACTGGCTGGGAGAAACATCGCTGGGCAGCACCGCGCGGACTCCTGCGCGCAGCGCTTCTGCGGGCAAACCCGGCGCAGGATGGTCCACCAAAACGACCAGCGCGGCTTCCGAAGCGAGGCCCGATTCGGTGAGTCCTTCGGGCGCCGTCTCGGCAGACTCGCCGGAGGTGTCGACAAGAATCACCTCAGCCTCCGCGTCTAGGAGTTGGCTCTCAAGTGATTCAACGTTTCCGGCGCTGCCGACGACTTCCACACCGCGAGCGGCCAGAATATTTTCCAGGCCGGCGCGCGCCAGTGGTGACGCCGCGACAATGAAAACGCGAATCACGCCGCTACGGAGCCCTTGGTGGTTGCCTGGCCGCCGAGCTGGAGAGTTACGCGACGAACGCGCGTGTAGTCTCCGCGCAGAAATTCCAGGCGCAGCAGGCGCGGGCCGCTGCCTCGAAGCGCTCGAGACAGATCCTCAAGCAAAGCAAACGGCTTTTCTTCGGTGCCCAGCAAAATGTCTCCGGGTAAAAGTGAGGCGGAGGCCGCGGGGCTGCCCGGCTCCACTTCGAGCAGCACCAGGCCGAAAATCTTGCCTCGGCTGGCCGGCCTGGGGACTTGCACGGGATACACGGTGATGCCCAGCCATCCTTCTCCCGAGTCACCCGAAAGAAAACTCGTTACGGCGTTGCTGGGAATCGCCAGCGCGACGCGGCCTGCAACCATCGAGTTCACGCCGATCACCCGGCCATGCGCGTCGGCGAGCGGGCCGCCGGAATTGCCCGGCGCCAGACGGACGCTGGCTTGCACCCACGATTGCGGGCCAAGGCCGCGAATCGGACCGACCCCGTGGACCACTCCGGTCGTGAGGGCGCCGACGAATCCAAAAGGGTTTCCTATGGCAATCGCCAGCTCGCCGGCACGCACCTCCGACGAGTCGGCTGCCACCGCCGCCGGAAGGTCGGTCGCGTGGATGCGAAGCGCAGCCAGATCCCGATGGGGATCGCGTGAAGTCACGGTAGCATTCAGCTCGCGGCCATCCCAAAGCTGGACGGAGATCGTGGAGCCGCGCGCGACGTGCGCGTTGGTCACCACCACGCCGTCGCGCGACCAGATAATTCCGGAACCGTTGCCGCGACCCGCGCCGACGAGAACGGTCGAGCGGCGGAGTTGCTCCGCGATTTCACCGAATCCTGGGATGGCCACTTTACTTGCCTCCGTGCGAGCGTTCGGCCACCACCAGGCTCGCTTCTTGCACTACGCCGCCGCGAACGAATTTCAGCGCCAGCGGTTTTCCAATCGCGCCCCCGTGGAGCTGCGAGTGGACGTCTTCGAGCCGCGTAATCGGATGGCCGCCGAGCGAGACGAAGATGTCGCCAATGACGATTCCCGCCTTGTGCGCCGGGCCTTCCGGCTCCACTTCCAAAACAATGGCCGCGGTTTTTTCACCATGATGCAGGGATTGACGAAGAGCGTCAGGCAATCGAACCGGCTGCAGTCCCACGCCCAGGTAGCCGTGAGGGATCCGCCCTTTTTGCAGCAGCGTGTCCACCACCGTGTTTACGACGGACGCGGGAATGGCGATAGCGCCGAAGCGGGCAAAGCGCGGCGTGGCGATTCCCACGGCCCGGCCGTGCCCGTCGACCACCACGCCACCCACGGCGGTGGGTTGCACGCTAACGTCCAGGCGTATGTAGGGAGAAAAGGATGCGCCGGTCCACGTGCGGCGCTCAGGGGCCACCAGGCTAACGACGCCGAGGGCGGCGACTGGGCCGCTGACACGCGTGCGGCCGACGACCAGCGCGAGGCTGCCGGGTTTGAGCGCAGCGGCTTCGCCAAATTCCGCCACCGCGGTGCCGGCCTCCGCACACTTCAGCACCGCCAGGTCGGTTGAGGAATCGCGGCCCGCCAGAGCTGCCGGCACCACGCGTCCATCCGGAAGCGTCACTTGAATTTCCTCGTCGCGTCGCAGTGCGTGCTCTGCCGTGATGATCACGCCAGGACGCCACACCACACCGCTCGACGAGCCGCGAGCCTCCGTGTGGATAGCGACGGCGCTCGCGGCGGCACGATCCGTAGCTTGCGCCAGAGCGTTCGAAAGTTCGATGAGTTGGGAAGACATGGTCTAACCTCCATGAACAAGATGCCGCAGGTCTAGAGGCGTCTACATCCGCCGATTGGCTAGGTCTCGACCTGGAAAGATGGGGAGGTCGGGGAGAAATTCTGCGGAGGAGTTACAACTTTGCGCGTTCCATGAGCTCGAGCCGGTTGCCGAAAGGATCGAAAACATGGACGCGGCGAAAACCATAGAAGGAAGTATCGGGCCTCGTGGGCAGACCAGCGCGTTCGCAGAGCGCAAGAATTCCGTCGAGCCCTTCGACGACGAACGCGGGATGAGCTCTTTTTGCGGGATGGAACTCAGGTTCGATACCGAGGTGCAAATTTACGGGCCCAGCCGCAAACCAGATGCTGTTGCGTCCGGCCATCTCCGCGGGCTTCTCGACTTCGCAAAGCCCGAGGATTCCGGTGTAAAACTCCCGAGCCCGATCTTCGCCGCCGACAGGAATCGCCAGCTGCACGTGGTCAAGGCTAAGGATTGGCATCGGTTGCAGGGCCTTGCATGGGGCCGTCTCCGGCCCAGGGAGAGACACAAAAATAGCTACCGTGAAGGCCTGAAGCGAGAAACATCAAGCCGGCAAGAACTAGCAACACTGTTAGGCGGAACGCTCTTGCATTCATCAGTAGAATTCCCAAAGCATTAGATGCGCGATCCGCGCTTCAGTGACTTTCCCTTTTTTGGAGAATGTTCCCTCGAGAACCAGCCCCTGCGGACTCGTGCGATTCGAAAGCCAATGAAACGGAAGGATTGGTCAAGGAAGGTAGGGCATGGCGTCGGTGGATTCGACGAATTTCTTGAGCCCGGCCATCACCGCGGGGCGGGTGAAAAGTTCGCAGAAGAGATCGATTTCGCGGCGCAGCTCCTCGTGCGGAATCGGCTTGATGAATTTCTTGGCCGCAGCGCGGGTGACGGCGTCGAACTTCGTGATTTGGCCGGCCATGGCACGGGCAAGTTTTGGCGCTTCGCCCTCGGCGGCCAGCTGCGAGACCAGTCCGGCGGCCTGCGCGCGTGTGGCGTTCACGCTGCGGCCGGTGAGCAGCAAATCGCGAACGAAGGCGTTGCCCAGGTCGCGCTTGAGCCGCGGGATCCCGCCGAAGCCGGGAATAAGGCCCAGCCGCAGCTCGGGAAACGCGAAGCGCGCCATCTTGTCGGCAATGATGATGTCGCAAGCGAGTGCGACCTCCAAGCCGCCGCCGAAGCAAACGCCGTGAACTGCAGCAATGGTCACGAACGAAGCGGCATCGATGGCGTTCAGGACCGCGTGAATGCGTTCGAGAAACTCTCGGACGCCCGCTAGGCGTTCTCGCTCCGATAGCGATGCTGCCCCCTCATAGAGTTCCCGCAGGTCGGCGCCGGCGGAAAAGCCGTGTTTGCGGGCACTGAAGATGATGCACGCGGAGGTTTCCGGCGCCAGCGAGGGAAAAGCGCCGACGAATCGCTCAAGCTCCGCGAGCATGGAAGTGCCGATTTCGTTCGCCGGCTCCCGATCCAACGTGAGTTCCAGGATCCCGTCGCGCCATTCCCAGCGCAGCGTTTTGCCCGCAAAGCTCTTCATGCCGGCTGCCTCTTGACGGCTTCGTGTCCGCGCCCCACATCGTACATGGAGTTAATCTCCGAGGCGAAGCGGGCGTTGATAGCGTCGCGCCGTAGCTTGCCCATGGTGGTGAGGAGTCCGTTTTCCGCCGTTAGAGAATCGCGGAGCACCGTGAAGTTGCGGATCTGGCGATAATGCGGCAGATCGGGGTTGACGGCATCGAGGGCGGATTGCACGGCGGCAGACTCGACGGATCCGGTGACCAGCGCGCATAGATAGCCGCGTCCATTGCCCACCAGAACGATATGCTGCGTGCCGGGAAGAAGCCGCGCGATTTTCTCCTCGATGGGCTCGGGAGGAATATTGTGGCCCGAATTGAGGACGATCAGGTTCTTGATTCGCCCGATGATGCGCCAATTCCCACGAACCGTCACCTCGCCCTGGTCGCCGGTATGAAACCAGCCGTTGCTCAGGGCTCGCGCCGTTTCTTCCGGGCGGTTCCAGTAGCCCGGGAAGATGTGCGGGCCGCGCACCACGATTTCTTCATTCTCTCCGATCTTCATCTCGATATCGTCAATCGTTGGACCCACGTAGCCGGGCTCCGCGGGAATGCAGGGATCGTCCATGGTGCAAATGCCGGTCGTTTCCGTCAGGCCGTACACCTGCAGCACGCGAATGCCCAGCATCACGAAGAACTGTTGCGTTTCGGGCGACAGCGGAGCCGATCCGCAAATCAGCGCGCGGAGATTCGCCCCGAAGCGTTCCTTGATCTTGCTGAAAATCAGTTTTCGACCGAGGCTGAGCCAGAGCGCATCGAGAGAGCTGCCACGGCCGGTGTGCCGCCGCTGCCAGGCTTCGCGCGACGCCGCAAATAGCGCGCGAATCGGCGCCGCACGCTTTGCGAGTGCCTCTTCTACTCCCCGCCGCGCGCGTTCGAGCAGCGTCGGCACATTCAAAAAATAGTGCGGAGCCGCGAGACGAATCTCCTCGGCAAGGCGGTTGAGATCGGTGGAAAGCGTAACCACGCTCTCCCTCGACAAAAAGGAAAGCAACGCGATCCACGAAGCCGCGAAATTAAAAGGAAGGTAGTGAAAGACGCGGTCCGGCTCACGCGTACCGCGCATCAGTTGATCGAGGCGCTGGGTGGTTCGGGAAAGCATGAACGACACATTCCCCACGTTCAGGCAGACGCCCTTGGGTTCGCCGGACGTCCCGGATGTGTAAATAATCTTGACGATGTCCTGGTCCTTGCGCGGCAGCGGCGTAGATTCCACATTCGTCACGGCCACCCCGCCTTCCAGGACCTGTTCGAACGACACGCTGGAAGTTCCGCTGGGCAGGCGACCTTTCAGCGCCTCCTGCAGTTTGGGGTCATCGGCAATTAATAGCCGCGGCTCGCAGTCCCTCATCATGGCTTCCAGCTCGGCCGGAGCCTGTCGCGAATAGAGCGGCACGACGATGATCCCTTCGGCCGTCAGCGCCAGATCGATGACCACCCAGCGAATGGAATTTGCCCCTAAAATCGCGCACCGGTCGCCGGCCGCCAGGCCGAAGCTCCGCAAGTACGCCCTCGCGCGCTGGATCTGATCCAGCAGCTCCCCGCCGGTGACGCTGACGAATTGCTCGCCGCGAATTTCGCGCAAAACCACTCGTTCGACGCTGCGCTGCAGTTGGGCGAACAGATTTTCGATAAAGTTGGGCATGTACGTCAGGGCTTGGTGGCGCGCAGCACGCGCGTCCGCGCGCCGAAGATAAAACTGCTGGACGACTGCAGCTGTTCCCAGCCGAGCGAACGCAAGATCTGCTCATACTGTTGCGTGTAGTGAATGTCGGCGAGTGCCAACTGCCCGCCGGGCTTCAAAACACGGGCCATCTCGCGAATCGCGCTCTCGCGTCCCGCCGCGTCCGAAATAGTGTGGATCGCCAAGCTCGAAACAATAACGTCAAAGGAAGCGTCGGGGACCGGCAACTCCCGGACATCCCCATCCTTTAGCTCGACGCGTTCCGCAACTCCCTCGATTCGCGCATTCTCCATGGCAGCCGCGGCGCCGTTGTGGTTGTGGATGTCCAGACCGACGGCATGCCCGGCTTGCAGGCGTTTCGCGGCGCCCACAAGCAACAGCCCGCGGCCGCATCCCACGTCGAGAACCTGCTCATCGCCACGCCACGAAATTGAGTTGAGGATACTCTCGCGCAGGATGAGCTTGCCGGCTTTCCTTGCCAACAGCAACGCACAGCCCAAGAGGAAGAAAAGCAACCCCGCCCAAATCATCGCGCTGCCGGCAATGACCTTCCAGTCGACGGACTGCATCACTCCGCGTTCGTTCAGCATCCTGCCGGCTACCACGAGCGCCACGCCGCCATAGAAAGCGATGCGCTGCAAAGCCGTCCCATCCGTTCCGTAATCAGGATTGCCCTGCGCGGGCACGGGTGTCTGCGTCATCGGGCGGATGACCCTGCCACGGAGTGTTGCGCCGCCGCCGAAGTGTCGTAGCGCTCCAGGAGCCGCTGCAGCGTCTCGCTGAGCGGCGGCAAATAGTCTTCCCAGGAAAGTACGCCGGAGCGCAGCGGAAACTCGGGATACGTCACGCGAACGGCATCTTCGAGAATCGTGCCCATATGTGCCATGACCTTGAGGTTGCGGACCACCGTGCGGCCAATGCCCTCGCGCACAGAATCCGCTTCGGCAATCAGCGTTTCCATCATGTCGAGGAGCTTGGGTTCCAGGTCGGGATCCTCCACGGTAAGCAGCAGATGCCCGTGGCGCCGCTCGCGCATGAGGTTGCGAATGCGCTCGTCCATGGTGACGCCCGCGGAGGCCACCAGGCTGGGCATAGACGTAACGATGCCGTGGTACCGCGACGAAACCATGTACGAACAGCAGCGCAGGATCGACACTAACTGGAACATATCGTAGTCGTCCGACGTGAAGATCGGGACACCAGGCAGAAATTCGTTCATCGACCGGCAAGCCTGCGCGTCAAGACGCTCCATGGCGACAAGAATCGGGAAAACGCGATGCCGCTCGCGAAAAGCAGCAGCCGCTTTGCCAAATCCAGAAATGTAATGGCGGTACTTCTTATCGACATCGGCACCCGACTCATGGAAATAAACGGTTCGGTACTGGCTGTCCTTGTAAGCACCGGTAGTCACCCGCCCAATATATTTCGCGATCGAAGCCTTCACCGGCCAAACAAAGGGATGAATCGGGCAAAGCACCAGCACCGGCGTTTTTTCATCCCAACCGGCATCGCGCAGCGCCTTGCGGCCGTACTCGGGAGGATGCGGTTCGAAGGTCCAGGCGGTGTCCGTACCCAGCTCAGTAGGAATCCCCAGTTTTCGCAAAAGCGTCTGCGACTCCTCGTTGCGGGTGATCACCAGCGAATCGTGAACGTATCGCGCACACATGTCCTGCAGCAAGGAATCCATGTGTCCAGCTTCGCCGCCATAAGCCAAGGAAAGCTTATTCTCCGCGGACGCCAGGCCCAGCGAACCGATCATCATGGTGGTAAGCGCATTGGCAAACTTGCTTTTGAACATCGAGCCTTCGCACGCGATCACCCCATGGTTTCGCCGCACCTCGCGGGACAAAAACGGCGGAAACACATCGGGAAGGTAAACCTGGCGCGTCCCTTCGAAATAACCCCGCGAGCGCTCGAAATCCTGAGACATCACGCTGAAGTCCACGTTGCCGGCGCCAAGCACATGTCGCACCTGGCGAAGCATCTCTTGCACGCGAACGTCAGACCCGGTGTTGCGCGTCCCGTTGTAGCCGGCGAATAAGAGCCGCAGCTTTTCGCCGGGCGTCCACCGCCGTCCCAAGCCAAACATCCACCCGAAGCGGCGAATCTCGATCAGCGCGCTGACCCACGCCACCAAAAGAAAATCGGTCATGCGTGCGCGCTCCCCGCAACGATCGATTTTGCCACGGGACCCGCCGACGAAGGCCAAGGCTTAGCGGGATAGTGAAACTTGTTTTCACGGCTGAATCTCAAAAGCGGATAGGCGTAGGTCGTAAACTTTGCCGGAGGCTCCCCAAGTTCCGCGACAACGCGCGAATTATCGAACACCGTATTCCATTCAAGATAGGGCCAAAACACTTTCAAAAGCGAGGCGCCGTGCGCGACCGCTCCACTGCGGTTTGCCAGCCAATCCACTGTGCCAGAGAACGGCTTGCCAAACGCCGGCAAGAAAGCAGGGCGCCGTCCTCCGCGCGCGGCGGCCAGCGCATCGGTGATCTCGTGGTAAGTCTGCGAGCCCGTGCCCGAAGACAAGTGATAGATATCGTGCGCGGGCTGCTCTTTCTGATGAATGGTCACGATGGCTCTGCCGACGTAGTCCGCCGGCACGATATCAATTCTATCGTCAGGACGGAGCGGAAGCACAGGCAGCCGCGCAAGAACATCGAAGGCCTGGACCATGTCGAACTGCGAGGTCTCCGGACGCCGGCTGTCGCCCATGACCACGGCGGGGCGAAAAATCGTGCGCGGAACATCGGGCAGAAGCTGCCGCAGCATATGCTCGCCGAATTTCTTGGTGCGCGCGTAGGGATCGTAGTCGGAGCGCGACCAGTCAATCGCGGCGTCTTCAGTCACCACTTCATTCTGACGCTTGCCCGCCACGGCAACCGTCGAGACCAGCGAATAACGCAGCAGACCATTGCGGTTCTGCGCCCGCCGTGCCAGCTGAATCACCTCCAGGCCGCCACGCAGATTCACGTTCAGACACTGCTTCTCCGACTTGCGGTTGAGCGAAGCCGCGCAGTGGATGAGCGAGTGCGTCGTATCCACCAGAACATGGTATTCGTCGTCGGAAAGGCCGAAGCACTCGCTAGTAAGCTCGCCACGGTAGATGCATATGCGCGAATTTAGATATTCGAGAAACTCAGGAAATTCAAAATGTAGCTGCAACGACTGCCACAGGCGGGTGCGCGCTTCTTCGGCGGATTTCGCGCGGACCAACAGGTTTAGCGCGTCTCGATGTTCCCTCAGCAGTCCGGCAACGAGATAGCTGCCGAGATAGCCGGTGGATCCGGTTACGAAGATCGCCATAGAGGATCGGACGGCGGCGCCGAGTTGGAAACCGCCGATGCGCGAGCCGTTTGAGCCGACCAATCCAGCTCGCGCGGCGTACGTGACTCCAGCGGACGTCCTTCCATCAGCGGATAGCACCAGCGCCGCAGCGCCGGAATGTGAATGTTAATCCAGTAGTCCCACCAGTCAATGGATTCAGGATCGAATTCGAACAGCGTGCGTTCTTCCGGTGGCAGCGCGGCGGAAAGCAGCCGCGTGTTCTCGCATTCGAAGACGTGCTCGTTGTGCAGAATGAACGGCTCGTACAGCTCGATGAGTTTTTCGGCGCGGCCCAGGTCGCGTTCCTGCCGAGCCAACGGCGGTTTCTTCATGTGCAGCGTAGTTGCCGCGCGGTTGATGCGCGAGACCACCGCTTTTTGCATGGGGATGGAAAGCCGCTCGTAGCGCTGCTTGGAAACCGGGATGGTCTCGAATTTCAGCTTGAGCCAGTGCTCGATGCCCTGCTGCCGGCGGTAGTGCTTGCGGTGCGCCAGCCCGGTCAGCTCGATGCTGCGGCCCATGTTGACCGGGTTGATGGCTGAGGTCGCCAGTTGGTACATGCGCGCATTGCATCGCGCAACCACCGCCGCGGCGATCAGCGTCATGCCCCGGCAAACCATATCCACCGGGATGACGTCGAGGCATTTGCGTTCGTTGGTGGGCAGTTGCCGGAAATTCGTGCCCAGCAGGTAGGAAAGCGGGCCGGAGGTGTTGATGCCTTCGTTCCACCCAGTGAAGGGAGAACGCATCGAACTTTCCACGATCGACGGCCGCACCACGGCAATCGGCAGATCGCGGCCCTGCCGCGCCAGGACCGATTCGCCGAGGCTCTTGGTAAAAGTATAGATATTCGGCCAGCCCAGATGCCGCGCCCGGCGCATGCCCGCGCGGATCAGCCGGTTGCGCGACCAGCGAACGCGGTTGCGCTTCAAAACCCCGTCGAGTTCCGCCGCAGGCACCGCGGATTCGTCTCCGCCGCGGCCGAGTTGTTGGCGCCGCAGCGCTTTGGTCAGCTCCGGGCTTTCGGAGCGTTCCTCGACGCGCCCAATCATTTCCCGCAAGGATTCAATCTCGCGCTCGGCATCGAAATCGGAATCGTCCGCGGGATTGTAGCTGTCATGAAGCTCTTCGCCCACGCGGCCATCGCGCATGCCCACCACGTAGCAGGTGGAGAGATGCATCAGGCCTGCGCGGTTGCATTTGCGGAGGAAGCCGAGGAGATGAACGGCCGAATCCACGTTGGAGGCCAGCGCTTCTCGAAGATCGGGATTGAAATCGGTGAGGCCCGCGCTGTTGACGATCAGGTCCAGCGACTTCGCCAGGCGCGCCTGCGTTTCTTCCGTAAGGCCGAGGCCGGGCTGGCTGACGTCGCCTTCGACGACTTCTACCTTTTCCTTTAGGAACGCGCCGAGATGGCGGCCGTAGCGTTCCTGCAAAGTGTCAAAGGTCGGCGACTCCTCGACGATTTTCTCAAAGCGACGTTGGGCGGAAGTGGTCCGGTTCCGCCGGATGAGCAACGTAATCTTGCCGATCCCGGAAACGTTCTCGAGAAGATCTACGAGCCATACTTTGCCGATGAAGCCGGTAACGCCAATAAGCAGGATGTGCCGATTAGCGAGCGTTTCTCGAACAGACAGGCGGTCGACGCGCGGCACGTCGCCAAACGCCGCGACACCCCTGCCTGCGGGAGGTACGGGGCGGGCCGCGGTTTGCGCCGCTGATTCAAGAAGTGCAGGCTCCTTCGACCAGCCCAACTGCTCGAGCAGTCTTTCTCGAGAAATCCGGCCATCGATCGAACCACTCGCAAGCCAGGCAAACGGTCCACGCGGACGCACCACCGGATCCAGCAGCCGCCCAGTCGCGTGACCATCGCGAAATTCCAGCCGGTTGGAAAGGAACGACTCGATCCCAAAGTGGTTCGCCAGCGGACGCACGATGTGCTCGAGCAACTGTCCCACAAGAACAACTTGCTGGCCGCTCCGGACCGCTTCAAGCAGCTTCTCCGCCGCGTCACGCCGAAGCTGCGGCTTGAGCACATATTGGAAATATTCCTCGCCCAGAAGATCGAGCCGATCCTGGCTGACGCCGCGCAGCAGCGTATGCAAAAAGCGCGTGGCGAAAGTCCGGCTGGCAGCGTAAGCGAAGGGTCGCAGCACGGCCATCGCCGCCATCCCAGCCCGGCGTGCCCAGCGTTCTGCGAAGCTCTGCGCGTTCCAAGTGAAGAAACCGACCGGGCGCAGCGCGCCGACTTCCAGCAGCGACCCTTCCACGCGCCAATAGGTCACGCCGCTTCGCGCTGCCCCTCTAGGCGCACTCTTCGAGTTGGCTGGGAGGTTGGTCATGGCAACGAACAACTATTCACGGCAAGCCGCAAAGCATGAGTCTCCAAGATCGCGCAAGCGGTGTTGGGACGCACCTTCACTCGGAATGACGTGTCACGATTTGGCTGCCGAAAGCTGCTTCCACACTGCCGTGTGGCACCCGGACGAAGCGCGCCATCGGCCGCCTGGGAAAGTGTAAAAGTAGCATTCTCAGAGAGTTCCCGCAAGGGAGCGTCATGCCCGAAAGCTCGGTGGTTTCAGGCGGCGGCTTGGAGCGGCTTGACGCCTGCCAGGACGGCCAGTTCACGCCACTTCCAATGGCAATCGACGTCGGTGAACCCCACTTGCCGGAGCCAGGCCAACTGGACCTCAAGATCGAGGAGTTTATTCGAGGGATCTTCGGTTTCCCGGCCCGTGGCACGCAGGAATTGCTCGTGCAGGGCGACACTTGGCGATGCCACGTGTTCGAGGTTTAGGAAGACCCCGCCCGGGTTCAGTAGACTGAAAATCTCGCCATAAAGGCAACGCTTCCGTTCGTGCGATACGTGGTGGATGGCGAAGCTGGAAACGACAGCATCGAAACGGCCTAGCTCGGGGAGCGGCCGGGAGAAATCGTGCTCGACGATCGCCGTACTGGTGTCGCTCGCGAAACTGTCCTTCAGGGTCTGGAGCATGGCCGACGAGAAATCCAGCGCCACGTACTGAGCGCCAGGCCGGACGGCCTTGACCAGCGAGAGAAGGCGTCCTCCACCACTTCCTACATCGAGCACGCGGCCGACTTGGGCGGGCAGGAATTCCAGTAGTGTGGCTTCCCCTTCGCCGCGATGAGGAAGCGAGTCCGCACGCTTCAGATAGTCGCGAGAGTGGTCCGCCGAAGACCACAGGTTGACATCAACCGGCGTGGGCGTGGGCGAAGACACGGCCTTATACGCCCCAGCCGTAGCGTTCGGCGTGTTCCAAGGTGCGTTGCATTTCTTCGCGCAGCATCTCGGTGAAGACCGAGCCGCTGACAATGCGGCCGCCGGGTCCGGCGAGATCCGAGGTGCGGTAGCCGCCGCCCAGAACGCGGAGCAAGGACTGGTCGACCCAGTCGGCTTCCAGCGACAGGCCAAAGGCATCGCGCAACATCATGGTGGCGCTCAGAATGGCACCAATGGGATTGGCGGAATCGGTGCCGGCGAGAGACGGGGCCGAGCCGTGGATCGGCTCAAAGAGAGGAGCGCTGGACCCGAAGCTCGCCGAGGGCACTAGACCGATCGAGCCCACCAATCCAGCCGCGGCATCGCTGAGAATGTCGCCGAACATGTTGGTGCTGAGCATAACGTCAAATTGCGATGGCTTCAGGGTGAGCTGCATGGCGGCGTTGTCCACGTACATGTGCTCCAGCCTGACATCCGGATAAGCGGCGCCAACCGCGGTGACCGTGCGCCGCCAAAGTTGCGAGCTGGCCAGAACGTTGGCTTTGTCGACGGAGCAGACGCGCCGCGAGCGGTTCTCCGCCCGGGCGAAGGCAAACGTCGCGATGCGCTCGATTTCCGGCGTGGAATAGGATTCCGTATCGAAGGCCCGCTCCACGCCTTTTTCCACGGTGTTTCCGCGCTCGCCGAAATACATTCCGCCGGCGAGTTCCCGCACGATTTCGATGTCCAGATCTCCCAGGCGTTCCGGCTTGAGCGGCGAAATCCAGCGCAGCGGTTCAAGGAGCTTGATCGGGCGAACATTTACGAAAAGGCCGAGACCCTGGCGCAGCGCCAGCAAGCCGCTTTCCGGGCGTTTGCCGACCGGCAGCGCATCCCATTTCGGTCCCCCCACCGCGCCGAGAAAGACCGCGTCGGCTCTGCGGCAAGCGTCCAGCGTGGCATTCGGAAGTGGCGTACCAGCGGCATCGATTCCGGCGCCGCCGATGGGAAGCTCTGCAAACTCAAACTGGTGGTTGAACTCGTGACCCGTTTCGCGAAGCACAACGGCGGCAGCGCGGGTGACTTCTGGCCCGATGCCGTCTCCCGGCAGCAGCACAATGGTCTTTTTCATGGAAATACCCCGGTCAAGAAAAAATCGTAGCACGCCGCCGTGTCATCTCGCGGCAAACTCTGCGCCCGGTGAGTTGACGATCACTGCTGCGGGCTCCAGGGAACGTGGAGACCAGCAAGGTCAGGCCGCGGGCGACGCTTCCTTGGCGAGCGTGGTGGCCCCGCGGCGCATCACTTCATGGGCGATGGCGACCAGGTCGCGTTGCCGTACTTGCTTGGACTGGTCGGCCAGAGCGGTCACCCGGCGATAGCATTCGGCCAAGTCGGCGTCACTTGGCTCATAGCCCAGGTCGCGCAGGCTCTTGCGCAGTGCGTTGCGGCCGGAGTGCTTGCCAAGAACCAAAGAGCGCGAGGGCACGCCAACCGTTTCCGGCGAAATGATTTCGTAGGTCTGCGGATTCTTGATGATTCCGTCCTGATGGATGCCGGCTTCGTGCGCGAACGCGTTCGCGCCGACAACGGCTTTGTTCGGCGCCACTTGCGCGCCGGTGATTTCCGTCAGCATGCGGCTGGTGGGAAACAGGTGTTCCAGGCGTATTCCCGTCGTGACGTTGAAGCTATCCTTGCGTACCGCCAACGCCACCACGACTTCTTCCAGCGAAGCATTGCCAGCGCGCTCGCCGATCCCGTTGATGGTGCATTCGATTTGGCGAACGCCGGCGCGAATCGCGGCCAGTGAATTGGCCACGGCCATGCCCAGGTCATCGTGGCAATGGGCGCTGAGCGTAATGCCCGCCGGGTCGCCCAGGTATTCGCGCACCTTCCGGAACATCGCGCCATATTCTTCCGGCACCGCGTAACCCACGGTGTCCGGGAGGTTTAGCGTGGTAGCGCCGGCGTCGACCGCGACCCGGCACACCTGGCACAAGTAATCGATATCGGTGCGGCCTGCGTCTTCGGCGGAAAATTCGACTTCGCCCACGTGCCGGCGGCCCAACTTGATCATCGAGCCGATCGCTTCCAGGGCTTGCTCGCGGGTCATCTTCAGCTTTACGCGAAGATGCAGGTCAGAGGTGGCCAGAAAAATGTGCAGGCGGGATGCCGCGGCGGGTTCCAAGGCTTCGATAGCCGCGCTTACGTCCTCTTTTTTGGCCCGGGCCAGAGCCGCGATGGGTACGTCGCGCACTTCCTTGGCGACCATGCGTACGGCCTCCAGGTCGCCGCGGGACGCTATCGGAAAGCCGGCTTCGATCACGTCCACGCCAAGGATCGCCAACTGCTTTGCCAGGCGGATCTTCTCCGCCGTGTTCATGGAAAAGCCGGGCGATTGCTCGCCGTCGCGGAGCGTAGTGTCAAAGATGCGTACGACGTCCATAGAGTCTCCCTAGGGTAGTAACGCAGACCGGGGCCCCTCTAGTCAAATTTATCTTTGTTCTGCTTTTGATAACACTATCTTATACTGCCGGCTAGAGGTAATCGCCGTGGACCTTGGAGAACTCCAGGTCTTTTTGATGGTCGCCAAGGAAGGCAGCTTTTCGCGCGCGGCCGAGCGCCTGTACCGCACTCAGCCCGCGATTAGCCTGGGCATCCGTAAGCTGGAAGATTCCTTGGGGCAGCCCCTGTTTGTGCGCGGCTCGCGGCCGGTGCGTCTGACGGATGCGGGCGTCCTGTTGAAGGAATACGCCGAGCGGCTGCTCAACCTGCGCGACGAGGTCAAAAAAGGGCTCACCGAGCTGGAAGGGTTGAAGCGCGGCGAGTTGTCGCTGGGCGTGAATGAAAGCTCGATCCACGCCCTGCTCCCGGCCCTGGCGCAATTTCGCGAGGCGCATCCCGGCGTGCAAGTGCGGGTGCACCGCATGTTTTCGCGGGACATTCCGCACGAGGTGCTGAACTACCGCCTGGATGTGGGCGCGGTTTCGTTCGTGCCGCGCGAGCCGCAGCTCCAGGCCACCGAAATCCTGAAAGACGAGCTGACCCTGGTCGTTCCTCTCAAGCACCCTTTGGCCAAACGGCGGGAGATTGATGTCTCGGACTTGGGTAGCGAGACGTTCGTCGGGCACATCGTGGAATCGCCTTACCGGCGGCGGGTTATCGAGCTCTTCGCGCGCCATCGCACCGCGCTGAATATGCCCATCGAGATGCCCACCATTGAAAGCATCAAGCGTTTCGTGCAGATGGGCATGGGAGTGGCCATCGTGCCGCGCATGTGCGTGCAGTGGGAGATCGAGCGCGACTGGATGAAAGAAGTTAAGGTGCGGCAACTGAACATGCCTCGGCACGTTTACCTGGTGTCGCGGCGCGGCGCGCGCTTGCCGCATGCGGCCGCCGAACTTATGCGCATCCTGAAAGAAGACAAAGCCACAAATTAGTGGATGTCCCCTTGACCGCATCCGCGGGGCGGTTCGACCTATCGAAATTTCGTGTTTTTCTGTTAAGTTAGAAACCCCGTGAGCGACAAACACCAAGGCCGGAACTTCAGGACCCCCGCAAAATGACCAGCGGGCTGGCTATTCTCGCCATCGGTTTTGTTTTGGGCATGCGCCATGCGACCGATCCGGACCACGTGATCGCGGTCTCGACCATCGTGAGCCGCGAACGTTCCATCGTGAGAGCCGGGCTGATCGGCATCTTGTGGGGCGTGGGGCACACCCTGACCATTCTGGCTGTCGGCGCCTGCATTATTCTGTTTGGCTTGGTGATTCCCGCGCGCGTGGGACTGACCATGGAACTTTCCGTGGGACTAATGCTGGTTCTGCTTGGATTCCTGAACCTTACCGGCATGATGACGTGCATGAGCCAGAAATTTTCTCCCGCGCATCCGCGCGTCGCCGGAGAGCACGCCCACGTTCATCAGCATGATGACAAGCTTCATTTGCACTGGCATTCGCACGCTGCGGGAAACGAGCACCATGGCGACAGCCTTACGCCTCCGAGCTGGTTCGGTAAGACCTTCAAGCGGTTGGGTTTGTATCATTCCTTGCGCCCTTTGCTGATCGGCATCGTGCACGGGCTGGCGGGTTCGGCGGCAGTGGCGCTGCTGGTGCTTAGCACCATCCGCGACCCGCGCTGGGCGGTGCTGTATCTGCTGATTTTTGGCGTCGGGACCGTCGCCGGCATGATGCTGATCACCGCGGTGATCGCGATGCCTTTTTCGTTTGCCGGCTATCGGTTCGCCTGGCTGAATAAGGGTCTGGTCACTGGATCCGGGCTGCTGAGCCTGGGATTCGGGTTGTTTGTCTGCTACCAAATCGGATTCGTCGACGGCCTGTTCACCAGCCATCCCAACTGGACCCCCAGCTAGCTTTTATCCCGAGCGGGATTGTGGGGCATTCCCTCCAGCAGGTGCCAAATCGGGAAATGCGAGGGGCCTAGGCGGGCTCCGCTACGGCTTGTTCTACGGATGAGAAGACGGGCAGGAGCTTGAGCAGGCCGGAAACCTGCATAACTGCCGTGCCTTGTTGCGTTAGGGCGGCCAGGGCCAGGGTCTTGCCGTTGTTGCGCCTGGTGACGAAGAGCGAGACGAGCGCGCCGACTCCCGCCGAGTCCAGGAAGGATACGCCGCTCATATCCAGCACCAGGCGGGTGGCGGGCTCCGTGCGCATCGTGGACATGAAGTCGTGAACGGTCTCGAGGCTCAGTTTGCCGTTGAGCCGCGATACCAGCAGATCGCCATTGGTGCCAGATTCTTTGACGATGTCCAACTGGGTTTGTGGCATAAGCGGGGAAGAGTAGCGCAAAAGCCGCAAGGTCAATATTAAAATTATGTAACAGAGCTTTCGCCCCTCTAATTCCTCAATGCCTGGCACCGAGAGCCGCTTGCAAGGCCTATGGCAATTACGCCATCGTTCCGGTACTAACTAGATAATGATGATTGACGGCGCGGCTTCCGGCGACTAAGGTGTGCGCGCAAAAGTTTCCCTCCCAGAAACTTCGTTGGCGCCGTTTTTTCCGCGGCCGAGGAAGACCCATGGCCTTGCAACTATTTTTTTCTGGCACTTCGTTTGAAGTGTTCCGCCGCCGCTGGCTCCGCTACGCGTACGCGCACTCGCCATGCTCTCTGTTGGTCTGTAGCGCCGCGCTGATCGGTGCCGTTAGCGCAACGGCGCAGACCCCGCAACAGCAATACGTCTACGCCTCGGTGTCTCCGACTTCCACAACCTCCGAGGTGGTTGGCTTCGTCAAGGACGGTACGAGCGGTGCACTGACACGTTTCTCGAGCTCGCCGTTTAGCGACCCCCGATTTCAGGGTGGCGCAATGGCCATTGACGGCCTAGGGCAATTTCTCTTTGTCATCGATCAGAATAGCAGTATCTGGATGCTGCAAATCGATCAGAGCGGAAACCTTACGAACGCTAGCGCATCTCCCTTTGCGCCAGTCGGACCGACGGGCGCAATCTGTTTGGCGACGGAAAAGTCCGGTCGATTCCTATATGTTGGATACAGTTCTGGAATTCCCTCTGGGCACGGAGCCATCGTCGCATTTCACATCGATACCACGGACCCGCAAAATCCGCAGTTGATTTCGATAGGCAACACAGATATCTCGTCCGCCCCAGTCGGTTTGGTCACTGATTCGGAGGGGTATCTCTACGCGGGACTGAGAGGTTCGGGAGGTCAGGGAGACGGGACGGAGGTATATTCGATTGACAACTCACAAACAAGCTCTGCAGGTCAACTCACAATAGTGGGCTTCGCTGGAAGCGGCCTTCCGGAACGCGGTATTGCGATCGATCCACAAGGAATGTTTTTCTTCGACGACGGGGGTGGTGGTTTGGGGGAAGGCTTCATCGAGAGCGCAGTAATCTCAGGCAGCGGTACCACCTCGAGTGTCGCCTCCACAATCGTTCTGGACCAAAGCACCTTACCTTCCGCCCTATTGATCGATAACAGCGGCAAATTTCTGTATGTGGAACTGTCCAACGGCACCGCTGTCTACTCGATTGCGGAAAATGGGGCGTTACTGGCCACGCAGGCTTCCACTTCGATGCTGAGCATCAACAGGGATACCGCCAAGGGAGATCCGCAAGGGCCGTACATCTACTCGATGCAGGCCGACGGTATCCATGGATTTCAGATTCAGGCCGACCGGCTTGGCCTGCTTGTTCCTCTGCCAATTTCGCCGTTCTCGGATTCGGGAGCCACGGTAGGTCTTGGCGGACTCGCCATTTCCGGGCTGCCGGTGCAGGCCGCGACCGGGCCGGCGGCTCAGTTTTCTCCAGCGGCGCAAGATTTTGGCGGTGTGACGGTCGGTCAGTCCAGCGACCCCCAGACCTTAGTCCTCCGGAACACAGGGGGACAGACATTGGGTCTGGCTCCTATCAAAGTCGTCGGCGCCAACGAGGGCGACTTCACTGCAACTCAGAGTTGCCCTTCGAGCCTTCCGCCCAATAGCGGTGCGGGTTCAACCTGCTCGGTAAGCGTAATTTTCACGCCCTCGGCCATTGGACTGCGGCAAGCTAGTTTGATGGCCAACGACACGGCGGGCGTGCAGTCGGCACAGCTCACTGGTATGGGTGTCGCAACCGAGTCGGCGGTCACATTTACCCCAGGAAGTGTTTCGTTCCCCAGCACCGCGCAAGGAGCTACAAGTGCGGCTCAGACCCTGACAGTCACCAGTTCGGGAGCGGCGACACTCCATATCTCCTCGGCTGTTCCCAGTGGTACGAATCCCAGCGACTTCAACGTGACTAGCAGCTGTGGTAATGCAGTCCCGGTTGGTACAAGCTGCACAGTCAGCATCAGCTTCTCGCCGCTCGGAGATGGGCTGCGCACGGCCACGGTTTTGGTTGCAGATGACGCGCCCGGCTCACCGCAATCCGTGCCACTGAGGGGCACCGGCATTGGTCCGCCCGTGGATCGGCCTGGGGTGACGGTTGCACCGAGCACAATCTCCTTTCTGCCGACCACGCTGGGCACGAGGAGCGCAGCGCAATCTGTGACGATCACGAGCTCCGGCACGGCTCCACTGCACATCTCTTCTATCCTTGCCATCGGGCCAAACAGCAGCGATTTCGCGTACACTGGCGATTGCAGTGGCGCTGTGCAAGTCAAGGCAAGTTGCACCATCAGCGTCAGCTTCTCCCCGTCGGGAGATGGACCGCGCACGGCCACGATTTCGATTGCCGACGACGCGCCGAAGTCTCCGCAATCCCTGCAGCTCAGCGGTACCGGCGTTGATCCGCCTGTGCTTGTGGTAGGGACAGCTCCGGGGGGCAGCCTGAGCGCTACGGTGAGCGCGGGGCAAACGGCAACCTACAACCTGCAACTCGTGCCAGGTTTTACCGGGAGCGTCTCGGTCGGATGCAGTCATAAGATAACTGCAGCGATGTGCACTGTGCCGGCTGCGATGAATGTAACCAGCGGAGTCGGGGTTCCTTTCAGCGTTACCGTGGCGACCACCGGAACCGGAGCGCTGATGCTGTTTTCAGACACTTCACGTTTTAAGCCACAGACGCTGTTGCCTTTGGCAACGGCTCTTGTGCTTTTGGCGATGTTCTTAATAATGTGCAGCGTGCGCAGGACGCAGAGGACTGCACGGAGCTGGCGACTGATCTGCGGCGGCGCATTTGCAGGGCTCGCGGTGATGATGGCTATGTTTGCCGCAATGGGCTGCGGCGGGGGCAGCACGATCGCGCAGAGCGTGCCGATCACGCAACCGAGTGTGACGGCGACGCCGGCGGGCACTTACACCATTACGTTGACGTTCACACCGATGGCCACGACTACCAGCGTGGCGCCACTCGCCGCAGTGCCGCCGACACAACTAACGCTTATCGTAAATTGATGCTGGAGGTGCGGGCGCCTATCGCGCAGTGGTCACGCGGTACACCAGGCCCGCGCTGTCGTCGGAGACCAGCAATGCGCCATCTGGAGCAACTGTGACTCCGACGGGGCGGCCGTAGACGTTGCTCTTCGCAGGATCAGGAACCAAGCCGGTCAGGAAGGGCTGAGGGTCGCCAGAGGGTTTGCCGTCCTTGAAAGGAACGAAGGCGATCTGATAGCCGGCGCGCACGGAGCGGTTCCAAGATCCGTGCTCCGCGATGAAGGCCCCGCCGCGGTACATCTCTGGAAACTGCGTCCCGGTGTAGAACGCGAACTGTAGCGGCGCCCGATGCGAGCCCAGGAGCACGTCGGGAATAACGGCCTTGGCCACCAATTCGGGCTTTTGCGGATTCACGCGAGGATCCACGTTGTCGCCGATATAGCTATAAGGCCAGCCATAAAAGCCGCCGTCTTTGACCGCTGTAAAGTAATCGGGGGGCAGATCGTCGCCGAGACCATCGCGCTCGTTCACGACCGCCCAGAGCTGCCCGGTTGTGGGCTCCAGGGCGATTGCCGAGGGATTGCGCAAACCCGTGGCGTACAGGCGGGCGTTCTTGCCGTCCGGATCGCAGATAGTGATGGCGGCGCGGCGCGAGTCGCTCTCGATATTGATATTGGATTCCGAACCGATGCTGATAAAGAGGTGTTTGCCGTCGGCACTGAAGACCAGACCGCGGGTCCAATGCCCGCCATGCGGTAGATCCATCAACTTTTCCGCATCGCCCAGCCGCTTAGACGTTTTCGGATCGTAGTGAAACCGCAAAAGCGCGTTGGTAGCACCTACATACACGTAGTCGTCGTGGAAGACGATTCCATAGGGACGATTGACGCCGGTGGTAAATATTTCCCGCTGCTGCGCTCCTCCGGTATGCTGAGGGTCCCGCAAGATGAAGATCTTTCCCGCGCCAGAGTCCGCCAGAAAGATGTCGCCGTTGGGGGCGACCGTGAGCCATCGGGGTTCCTTGAATTCGGCCGCGAAGATGTTCACGCGAAAGCCTTGCGGGACCGTGGGCAGAAAACCCTGCGGTGGAGTGGTGTCTTCGGGCGGATTCCCTGAGGATTTGGTGGCAAAAGGAGCCGGAAGCTGGGGTTTCTTTCCGTTGGTCAGTTGAGCCGACAGCATCGACGGAAGAAAGAGAAGGACTGCAAACGCAACGGCAGAAATCCGCGCGGACATGTTTTTCTCCTAGGGGACTGGCGCTAGCGAACACCCCTAGGATGCCTTAGCGCCGGATTCGGTTCCAGGTCGGCCGATAGAGTAGGGACGCAGGCAGGATCGTGAGCGGCGGAGCATGGCTTACGCAGTGCCTGAATGGTCACAGTACGTTTCGGAGGAACTCCAGCCACAGTACTGTAGAGGATGACACTCCGGGGTTCCGGAGCATTCAACCGACGATCAAGGTGAGGAACGATGAAAATTGCCGCCAACTTGGTGTGTTTGTGTCTTTTCTCCGCCGCCACCGCCGCTACACTGCAGGCGCAGAGCCCCGCGGCATCCAAGCCGGTTGTTGTGGACATCAAGAACGCGCAGGGCCAGAGCGTTGGAACGGCGACGCTCTCCAGCGCGCCGCACGGCGTGAAGATCAAGCTGGACATCAAAAGCCTGCCGGCCGGCGAACATTCGCTGCACATCCACCAGGTGGCGAAATGTGAAGGACCCGATTTCAAGTCCGCCGGACCGCACTTCAGCCCGGCTCACACAGAGCATGGCGAGCACAGGGGCGCGTTGCCGGCCGGAGACATTCCCGATTTTTCTTTGATCGTGTCCGCGGACGGCACCTCGCATGTGACGGTGGTGGCGCCCAACGTGACTTTGGGCGGCGACGACCATTCGGTGTTCAGCAACGGCGGCACGGCGATCGTCATCCATGCGGTGGCGGCCGAGGCGAGCAGCAGCGCACCGGCCCGGATCGCCTGCGGCGTCATCAGCAAACCTGCATAACCGGGATATCCGGCAAGCCAAAGCTTGGGGCCGGTGCAACACCAACAAATAGGGCTAACCGAATCTTCGCGGGTCACATCTAATGTGGCCATGAGGGCGTATATTCGGTAGGCGTCCAGCAGGAGAACGACCATGCGCAGCCCCAGGATTGGCCGAGGCATCGCAGTTGCGGTGATCGTAGCGTTCGTGGCTTGGAGCGCAGTGCGATCCATTGGAGCCAAGCCCAATGATCCGAAGTTTCCCTTCCCCAAGCCGGCTGTGGATGAGCCGCTTAGTTCCACCAAAAGCCAAGCAACTGCGGTGCTTGCGGGCGGATGCTTTTGGGGAGTACAAGCGGTGTTCGAACACCTCAAGGGAGTGACTGGCGTTGCCGCGGGCTATTCCGGGGGCCACACCGAATCGCCGGGATACGAGATGGTCAGCACCGGGCTTACGGGGCACGCCGAGTCGGTCAGCATCACTTTCGACCCTTCGCAGATTTCCTACGGGCAGATCTTGATGGTGTATTTTTCGGTTGCGCACGATCCCACACAGTTGAATCGCCAGGGTCCGGACAGCGGTTCGCAGTACCGCTCCGCCATTTTTTATTCCAATGACGAGCAGAAGCGGATCGCGGTGGCCTACGTCGCGCAGATCGACGCCGCCAAGGTGTATCCGGCGCGGATCGTCACGCAAATCGCGCCGATTCAAGCGTTTTACCGCGCCGAGGAATATCACCAGGACTATTTGAAGAGCCACACACACGAGGCCTACATCGTGTACAACGACCTGCCAAAATTGGAACACCTGAAAACACAGTTCCCTGAGCTGTACCGGGAATACTAGAAGCCCTCTTATAAATCGGGCGCGTCGAAAGTGAAGAACCTCAGGGGCTAAAGCCCAAGAATTCGTGTGCTTTAGCGGCACGACCCTTCGTTCCTCTGGGTAAACTGAAGTCGTGCCCTCCCGAAGCATGGTTCATGAAGTTCTAGCTTTCGCTGGGTTCCTAAGACTGGAGGGTAAGTCTCTGGCCTTGGGCTTATGTGGAATCCGGCCGCTCGGTGACGGCCTTGCCACCGGAATGGGGCAAAGCCGATTTTGCGCCCCCTCCGGCTTCCCCTTCCAACAAGGCGCCGAGACTGGGATAGGCGTAAATGGTGGGAGCATGGTTCTGCATCAGGCCGCCGGTGTCTGCTGTCGGGCCATAATTGCTGTGCAGCTGCCGGCCCAACATCCGGAGCATGGCCATCTGCTGCCCGCGATGGTGAGAAGTGTGCGTCAAACGCCGCGTCATCACCCACGCCCGTGAACGGTGGACGTCGAAGAACGTCGTATCCCCTTCCCACCAACCGTCGTCTTTTGTGCGCAATGCCTCGAGGCGCTTTCCGCTGTCTTGTGCATAACGTTTCACAAATTCCAGCCGGGTTTCCTGTGCCGGCAAAGGAGGGGCGCCTACATCGATGCCGAACATGGTGCGGAACCACAAATCCTCGCTAACGCATTGATGCACCATCTGTTCGCGAACGCTGCGGCCGCGGGGATCCGCGTGCCGGGGACGAACCGGCAGATCCTCATCCAGGAACTCACTCCAAGCACTGACCACTTTGACCCGCTCGGTCTCGTAAGTCTCTACGAGGAAATCGTATTTCATGGAGGCTGCCCCCAGCGAAACTCTCGAGGGGTATCTTGCTTCCGGCAGACGGGAAGGGTCAATCACTCTTACGGCCGCGGGAAAGCTGACTTTTAACAATTCGCGGGTTGACTTCACCGGCTGCGGGGAGTATCTACGGCCTTGCACGCATCCCGTCTTCTTTCGGGCCTAGGAATGCGCGTCCATATTCCAACAATTTGCAGGAGGATCTATGTCCAACGCTGTTCGCCCCATTCCTGAGGGATTTCATTCCCTGACCCCCTACATCACATGCCGCGACGCTGCCGCCGCCATCGAGTTCTACAAGAACGCTTTGGGCGCCACGGAACTGGTGCGCATGCCCGGTCCGGACGGCAGGGTGATGCACGCCGAGCTGCAAATCGGAGACTCCCGGTTAATGTTGAACGACGAGATTCCCGGCATGGCCGCCGCTCCGGTCCCTACCGCGGTCCCCTCGAGTTCCGTGTTCCTTTACACCGAGGACGTCGATGCTCTTTTCGAGCGCGCCGTTCAGGCGGGCGCACGGGTGGATATGCCGCTTAGCAACATGTTCTGGGGCGATCGCTTCGGCAAGTTCACCGATCCGTTCGGCCACCACTGGGGCGTGGCGACGCACGTTGAGGAGGTCGCGCCGGAAGAGATGCGGCGGCGCTCCGAAGAGATGACCAAGCAGATGGCCAAGGCCGCCGGCCAGTCGAACTAGCTCCAGTAGCGGTAAGTGAATAATGCCTCGCCCTTGGAATGCTCGGGCGGGGCATTATTTCTTGCGGGTGGCGCCAACAAGAGTCATGTGTGGAGACCCTAGGCGGGGTAATTTGCTTACCGCTGGCGTTCGATGCGGAACGTGTAGCAACCCGCTGACGTGCTGTTTACCTGGATGTAGTCCACGTGTCGCTGTTCGAGCAATTGCCCGATGACCGGCTCAAACTTTCCATCCGCCACATACTCCTGCGCGATAAGGCGACGGCCCCGAGCATAGGCTTCCAGTGTGCGCGGACTGACCCTCAGTTCCTGCGGGAATCCCGCATCTTCCGGGTAGTGGGCACAATCCTCGGCGTGCACGTAAATTGGACCAGGCTGCGGCAGTGTTTCGACGCCCGCGAAACGATCGTAGGTGAAGAGAATCCTGCGATCCGTACCCACCGCAAAGGTGCGCAGGCAGTGCCGGCACGGGGCAGGATCGTTGGCCACTTCGGCGTGTGCCGGGAATCCATAAATCGGCGCCCGCATCGTCTCTCGAACTGAACTTGCCACTTCTGTTGGGATTGCTACGACACGAAATGACCGCATGCTTTTCTTTCCTTCCTTTTGAGGCACAGAGTGCTCCAGCTTTTTACTTGAGCGATTGTGGGGCGAAGTTGTTCGCGGTTCCATCCGTTTTCGGCATTCAAACTACGTCGACCGCTGGATGACCGAGGACGATACGCAGGCCGTGGGCGAAATCAAAGCGCAAAGTGGTTTTGACTACAGCGCGAACTGGGAGCGCCAGGGACAAACTAGCTTCTGGTGGCAAGTGGAATTCCCCCAAGTATTCGTGGAAGGCCTACCGCTAGAAAAAGCCACATGGGCGACGCCGCGAGACACCGAACGGCAAGCCGCTTTGTGCTCCATGAGTGCATATCTGCATCGACATTTGCGTTTTACAAGCACGTTCGGTGAGCGCCGCGAGTGGGATACTTGAGAAATACTCAACATGGGAGCGGCGTGCGGTGAAGAAAAGGCACTGGAAACAGATCTTTGCGTCAACGTGCTTGTTCCTCGGGATGGCTGGTGCGGCAGCGGCTCAGGACTCCACTCTGTCCTTTTCTGGCGCGCTCGGCGACCCGTCTGCGGGTTCTTTCGCGAACGGAATGGCCAGCTCTACATTCCTTCGGCCATTCGGAAATACGCTTTCATTGCCGTCGATCGCGGTTCCGAACCTTGCTCCATCCCTGCCCGAGCCTGAACCGAGAGCGGCTTCCGAACGAGGAGACGATCTCCGTTTCGAGCTGGGATTGTCCCTTGCCCTCGTGAGATTCCGCTCCTCACCGATCGATGCGACCATGGGCGGACCGAGCACCACGGTTGGCTACCACCTGACCCAGCGATTCACGCTGGAAGGAGTTGTTACCACTGTCTTCGGGTCGCAGATTTTCGACCGTGAGCACACAAAGTATCTGTTCTTCGGAGCGGGCCCCAAGATTATGTTCGGCACCGGGAAGTGGCGGCCTTTCGTCCACGCTGATTTCGGCCTGGTGCATATGCTTCCGCAGACTGCCGGCAACAGTCAGAAAGGATTTGGCGCCCAACTCGGGGGCGGCGCCGAGTTGCACTTGAATCCGGTCTGGTCGCTGCGATTGGAAGGGGACTTCGTCCGCGCGCAAGTCTATCCTGGAGGGCAAAATAATTTTCAGGCGGTCGTCGGAATTTTCTATCATTTCAAGTAAAGCGTTTCGAAGTGCAGGAACTGACTTTCTGGCATTCTCTTCTTTAGCCGAAAGAGCAGCAAGGGTACTGTTGTGTTTAGTCGCAGTCGGTATCGGTTGCGGAACTGCTCGTGCGGGGCCCTTCGCGTTTTCACAGACGCTTGCAGGGTCACATGCAACCGGAAAATGGACAGGATTACAAAATGGGTTCGCAAGCCTTCGGGTTTCATGGCCCCGGCGCTCACTGGATTGCTAGTGGATCGGACCGGAAAGTTTCTGGCTCCGCTCGCGATCACTGCGGCAGTACTGGCGGCTGGCGGTCTATCGTGGGTCTTTGCGGTTGGCCGAGTCGAGCAAGTGAGTTGGAAATCAGAGCCACCCAGAGCACCCGACGAGTTACTGACATGGTTTTCTCCTTAGGCTGCATTTAAATGAAGAGTTTGGATCCTTCGTATGAGACGAAAGCACCACGAGGTTTTTGGTAAGGCTAGAAACGGTTTCGCTCGGCCCACAAACCGAGACCAGGATTGTCGATGAAAAAGATTTCTTCCCCCTGCACGCAATTCCAACCTTGCTGGAGCTTGGCCGGATCATAAAGTTTCATCATTTTGGCTGGCTCGGCGTACTGGAAGCCCACTTGTTCCACCTCTTCGCGAGTCAAATGTCCCGGACACCAAACGATGTGGAAGCGATCTTCAGAGGATCCGTGAATCAGATGTGCCGCAGCGCTGAGATTGGCTGCCAGATCGTCATTCTCGCTGACCATCGCGAGCGTTGCCTCTGTGCCGTGATAACCGTATTTTCTGATTAGCCTGTCGATTAGGGGATCCTCGCCGAACTCGCGCACGCCTGGAGCCAGAATGATCAGCTCTCCACCGTTTTCCAACGCCATGCGGGTACGGTAAATCGCTTTGTTTCCAAGCCAGGTGCTGCGAAACTCTCGCGGATCGAGGTGAACCACGACCTTGCGCAGAGGCTTCGGCATGAGGGCAGTGTTCACCTGGAAGCTCAACTCCGCCGCGCGATGAAAGCATTCCGAATCGTCCCCAATGAACAAGCCGCGGGTGACGGGAACTCCTGCGGAGTTTCGCGACACGACCGTCAAAACATAGACAATCGGAAGGCTGGCGAGAAAATGAGAAGCGGCGTAATTCAACACGCGACGGACTGGATTATCCGCGCGCCCCATGATGCGCTCCATGCCATACACGGCGCCAAGATAGTGGCTCCGGTTGATACTGTCGGGTCCGCCCGTTCCAACCAAAATGTTTTTGTTGTAATTCGCCATGCCGATAACTTCGTGCGGAACGACTTGTCCGAGGGAGAGAACGAGATCGAATTGCCCGCGAGAAACCAGCCGATTCACCTGGGCCGGCCAGTCGTAGTCGAGGCGCCCTTCCGATTGTTCGCGGATGAAATCCCTCGGAACGACGCCGATCGTTTCCACATCCTCGCGCCACTTGTGAGCGTGAAAGAGGGCGCTCGGAATCTCGCCAAACATCGATACGAGCTGTTCCGATGACATGGCTCTGTGCGTTCCGAGTGCAGGCAGGATCGCGCAAAAGCCTGGACCGTAATATTTCCAAGCGTGGCGAGTCAATTCGCCGGCCCGCGTTGCAACACGCGTGTGATCGGGTGGGATAGCAAGGACCTTAGAGCGCTTGCCTACTTTTTCCAGCGCACCGAGGAAAAGATCTCTGAGCTCATCGGAGGTAAGCTCGCGGTCTGGGCCGCCTTGTCCGCAATAGAGAGTCATCGACTAGGACTTGAATTCTTGAGTCCGCTGCGACTGTCACCCAATCTGTTGAGGCCACAAGGGTATCAAATCTTCAGCCATGGCACAGTTGGCCTAGGCCCGCCCGTACGCCCCCATCTGGGAGTCGAAGAACCTATCCCAATCCGTGCCGGGTAGTTCACTCCTCGCGCAGCAGGATCGCGGGATTGATGGAGAGCGCGCGTTGCGCCGGAATCCACGTAGCTACTAGCCCCAGTAACGACATTGCCAGAACGGTGCCGACCAATACCAGCGGGTCGCGGGGAGATGCTTGATAAACGATAACGGCGAGCACCCGGCCGGCCAGAATACCGAGGAGCAATCCGGCTACTGAACCGTAGGCTAGCAATTTGAACGCACGGCCCAATGCCGCCTTTAACACTTCCTTGCGCTGTGCTCCGAGTGCCATACGAATCCCCAACTCCCGCAGGCGTTTGCTGACGGAATACGCAGCCAGTCCAAAAATGCCAGTTACCGACAAGATCGCTCCCATCGCGCCCAGTACGCCCAGGGAAAGGGCCGCCATGCGTGAAGGAAACAGAGCTCCGTCCATGGCTTCGTTCCATGTTTGGACGAAGGCCGGCAGCCCAGCATCTAGGTCGCGGAGTTTAGTTCTTATGGCTGCGGCCAGTTGGCGGGAATTGCCCCTGGAGCGGACAACCAGCCACGTCTCCGTAGAAGGTGATTGCAAAATGGGCAGAAACATCGCGAGCCTAGGATCTTCGGTAATATTAGGACTGTATTTTCCGTCTTCGACGACACCCACCACCTGGATGCGCGTTCCATCGTCCAGTTTGTAATATCTGTCGAGCGCGTTTGTGGTGGAGCCGAACATTCTGCTAGCAAATAGCCGGTTCACCACGGCGACGCGCGGCGCATTCTTCTCGTCGTGCCATGTCAGGTCTCTGCCGGCCAATAAAGGCGTGCCCGCCACCTGGAGATATTCGGGAGAGATACTGAACACAATCACGTGAGCTGCGGCATTGGTTGGCCTGAGGTCGGCTGTTTTGTCGTCAAAGATATTCGCCTCGCTGCAACAGGCGGGTTGTAATGGAGGTTGATTGACCAAGCCTACGGACTTTACGCCGGAAATTGAGGCCATGGCGTCGAGCATATGCTTTTGCATTGCAGGCACGCGATCGGGCTTATAACCGGCCATATTCAAATCTATGTCAACGAGCATCGCGTCGCGCGGCTCAAAACCGAAATTGGTGTGCAGCGAGCGAGCCAGTCCGCGGACGGCAACCATGGAAGAGGTGACAAGCACCGCGCAGATCGCAATCTGTGCGCCGAGCAACAGGTCCCGGACGATAAGCCGGCGCCCAACCGAGCCGGTGGATCCCGACTTGATGATCTGATAAGGATCGGTGCAAAAAACCTGCTTGACGGGAACCGCGCCGAAGAGAAATCCGCTGACTATACTCAAGAGCAACGCGACTCCATAAACCGTTGCGTCCGGATTCACCGGCATACTGATTGGGTATTGTGGAAACGGCTGCCACACGGCCAACCAGCGCAGAAGTCCTACGCTGCCCCAAAGCCCGGCTGCGCCTCCCATGAGGGAAATCAGCAGAGCTTCGGTGAATAGCTGCCGCAGAATGCGTGTGCGGCCTGCGCCAAGGGCGAGGCGCAGAGCGACTTCGCGTGAGCGGTCCGCGGCGCGCGCGGCAAAGAGGCTGCCCAGATTGGCGCAGGCGGCCAGGAGAATCAGTCCCGCGAGCAGCATCAATCCGCCGAGGAACGCCTGAATGGCGGCGCCAAAACCGCCACCGGGAAGGCCTGAACGCCCCAAACTGAAGCTCATCTGAGCATCCTCTTTGGGATAGCTCTTTTCGAGAGCAGAACCAATCGAGTTCAGGTCGGCAACCGCCTGCGTTGAAGTGACTCCTGCCTTCACGTGTCCAAGCACTTCGCTAATCCAACGATTTCCTCGCATTTTCAAGAGATCCGCTGCGTCGTCCTGTTGCTGGTTAACGATGGGCACAAAAAAATCGGCCGAGAAGATCAACACAGTCCCGCGAAACCCGGGCGGGGTTACACCGACGACGGTATAAGGATGGCTGTTGAGACGGAGAACGCGGCCCACGACGCTGCGATCGTCCTGAAAATGAGAGTGCCAATACGCGTGGGTAAGCACGATATACGGAGCATGCTCGTCGGAGGGGTGAATGAGGCGGCCAAGGTAGGGCTGAATGCCTAACGCATCGAAGTAGTTGGCGCTCACTTCGTAAACCCAGGCACGGGACGGGTTCTGGCCGGTGTCCAGGGAGACCTGGTTCATGTTAGACGCGATGAGGCTATCAAAGCTGCGGTTGCGATCGCGCAGATCGAGATAATCGGGATACGACTCACCTGAGTCCTTGTCGGCTCCATGCTCCAGTGTGTAGAGGCTTTCCGGCTGGGGCACATTCAGTGCGCGCAGCAAAAGCCCATTCATCACGCTGAAGACTACGGCGTTTGCGCCGATGGCCACGGCGAGCGTCAGCACGGCGACGATCGTGAATCCGGGATTCTTCTTGAGCATGCGAACCGCGAACCGTAAGTCCTGCCAAAGCGTTTGCATGACTGCGCTCCCCTGAATGCCAGTGAACTTAGGGCACCTGCTATTCCCAGCTTCCTCCGTTGTAACTCCTTGTACCAGCTAGACCTAGTGGTTTACAAACAGCCGAGATGTGCCGCTATTGTTCAGTTACGGGAAGAAGTCGTCTCGAAATCGGACAGACTGTGAGAGCAAGGACCGAATAGTTAGGCTTTGGCTTCCTTCGTGGCGGGTCTCATGCGCCGATATCCAGGGTGAACACCCGGAGAAAGTCCCTGCTCGGTCGCGACCTTCTGAAGGAGTGCGGCGAGTTGTTCACGTTCGGCAGCGGTCAACGAGGCGCATAGCGATTCTGTGTGTTCGCGACCGATGCGGCCTATTTCGCCGAGTATCGCCTGGCCTTTCTCGGTCAGATGCAGTGCATATTGTCGGCGATCATCGTCATTTGCTCGGCGTTCGACTAGCCGTCGTTCCTCGAGCGCGTCGAGTATCGCCACCAAACGACTGGGATGGATGCCGAGTCTCGTCGACAGATCCTGCTGACTGATTCCGCCGGAGTTCCCCAGCATGCGCAGGATCCCGGCGTCAGGCGGTGTGAGATTGAGGCCGGAGATCCGCTCGCTGAATCGCATAGCTGCATGGGCGCCTACCTGGGCCAACAGGAACGCCAGTGGGGCTTTTCCTCTTTGCATGATATATGGTTGCATTTTGGAATCGTTTAGTCTATAAACGATTACACTATGAAATCAACTTCACCAACACGCTTTGCCGGGCCTTCACTTTTGCCGCTCGCCATTGTGCACATTCTGCTATTCGTCGCCAATATCGCTTCTGCGGTCCTGTTGCGCCATGGCCCGTCGTTCGTTACTCCCTTCGGCGATGCCGAGGCCGCACGTGCCTCCTTCGCTGCGAGTCCGTTCGCCGTCAAAATGAGCGCGTTCTTCTTCTTCGGGTCTGCAGTGCCACTAGCCATCTACACCGCCACGGTTGTTAGCCGGCTGCGTTATCTCGGCGTGCGCGCCGCGGGAACGAACATCGCGCTCTTCGGCGGCTTTGCCGCGTCGGGAGCGATCGCCATCTCCGGCTTGTGCACGTGGGTGCTTTCGGTGCCCGAGGTGTCGGCATCGCTCGCGGCTACGCGCGTTCTGTACTTCCTGTCGTTCTTGTTCGGTGGCGCTGGTTTCGCGGTGGCCTTCGGGCTTCTCGCTGCAGGAGTCTCGGTCACCAGCCACTTCGCTCGCTTGTTGCCGCGCTGGTTGGTCGTACTGGGAATGATCGCCGCGGTGGCCGGCGAGCTGTCTTTTCTAAGCCTGATCGCCTTTCCCGCAAACCTGGGAATCCCGGTCACGAGGTTCGTTGGATTCGCCTGGCTGATCCTAGTTGGCAGCCGCTTGCCAAAAACGCTCCGTCGTGCAGAAGCAGCGTCCCCAGAGGGGGTAACAGCATGAGATCCTTAGGAAGCGGCCTTGATGCCGGCGTCTGCGATTAGTAACGCGAAGTCGGCTTGTAGGAAATGATCGCGGCGCTTGGCATCGACCCTGGACGAATGGCGGATTAACCGGAAACAATCGAGATCCCGTTAGGTGGGTGGGCGACAAAATGCTCAACGATTCGGCTCAGAACCGCATTGTGCCTGCCGATCTGTGATCAAAAGATAAGACTGCCAGTCATAATAGATGGAAAGACTCCGATATCACGGAAATATTGCCAAGCATGAGCAAGCCCGCGAATCCGTAGGACAACTCTACGTGTGAGAGTTTTCTGAAGACACTCGAGCGCGCTTCATCGCGGGGACTTGAAACGAAGGCACCGGCGTATGAAATGTGCACCGAGCCGCAGGCTTTCCCTTTGTCTCGTCTGCGACTGTCCATCTGAGCTCTGATCTTGTAGCCACCCCGAATCGAGGTGCGATCGTTTTGGATACGCGAATTGCTTCTCGATAGAAAACCGGCTTGCATCTTCACACAAAGTGTTATACTTTACGATCGTAAAATAATAACAGATTCGTGCGCGAACGCTTGGCCGAATGACAATCGCAAGCGCAGCGGCTAGCAGGAGGTGGAAGTCATGCAACTGGGGAAGCGCAGCCGAATAACGGTGTGGCTTGGTCTCACTTTGATTGGAACTACGTGCCTGCTGTGCGATTTTGCGCTGGGGCACTCTCAAGCCCGGACTGACGCTGACGTCTCCGACCTGGGAGAGAAAGCGCGGCAGGCGGTGATCGACATTTTTCGAAATCGAGATTCCACGGCCATTGATCGCTTCTTTTCGGATCCGTTCGTGCAACACGATCCGAATATTGCTGACGGACTCTCCGGCCTGAGGACTTTCGTGACTGAGGTGAAGAATTCCGGGAAAACCAACGTCACGGTCTATCGCACGGTTGTGGACGGCGAAACTGTCATGCTT
>Ga0210384_10000221_pt1 | contig 89083 bp, 88 predicted proteins | sample IncBWH2MmetaG_FD_160574 | JGI IMG/M metagenome (GOLD analysis project Ga0210384, IMG submission 160574) | Forest soil microbial communities from Barre Woods Harvard Forest LTER site, Petersham, Massachusetts, United States - Inc-BW-H-2-M | ecosystem: Environmental > Terrestrial > Soil >... | reverse complement strand
TGCGTGGCACGGCGAGGCGGGGGAGCTTGTTTTGTGAGGTTAAGGAGGAGGAGGCCGCAGGCCGACGGGGGACACGAACAAAACAAGCTCCCCCGGTGAGTCGTGCCTGACCCAGCGCGCCCCGCAAACCAAGGCACTCCGCAGATCGGCGATGAGCCCAAAAAGTCAGACGATTCGCCATACCCCGTGCCGTTTATCGATATACCCGGAATTGGTCATCGTCGAGTCGCACGGCCGGGCTACACTGGCTGCTGCTCCGGGGTGCATCCGCCAAGAGATGCTGAGACGACCAATGGAAGGGTAATCCAGGTCGAACCCGAGAACTTGAACCGGCTAGTACCGGCGTAAGGAGAGCTGCGCAGACCCGACGGGAACCGCCACCAGGCGTCCCGGCAAGGTCGGAGCACCGTCCGGAGCAGAGCGTCTTCCCCATGACCGGAGCCCCGATGACCCTGCCTCCCAACCCGCACGCCCCGCCCGTGCCAGCCGCCGCCCAGCCCGCCGCCGACGCGGCCGACGCGCACGAGTGCGGCCATGCCGCCACAACGTCGCGCCAGCCGCTGCCGGCGTCGCGCAAGGTTCGCGTGCAGGGCCTGCAGCCCGGGGTCAGCGTGCCGATGCGCGAGATCGCGCTCACCAACGGCGAGAAGGTCACCGTCTACGACACCTCGGGTCCGTACACCGACCCGACCGCGCTGATCGACCTGCGCCGCGGCCTGGAGACCGTGCGCTCGCGCTGGATCGCCGCGCGCAACGACAGCGAGTCCTACGCCGGCCGCGCCCCGGTGCCGGTGGACGACGGCCAGCGCGCCCGCGCCCCGTCGGCCGGCGCCTCCGCCACGCGCATCGCCTCGCTGCGCCGCGAGGCCGACGGCCTGCAGCGCACGCCGCGCCGGGCCATCGCGGGCCGCAACATCACGCAGCTGCACTACGCCCGCCGTGGCATCGTCACGCCCGAGATGGAGTTCGTGGCGCTGCGCGAGAACGGCCGCCACGAGTGGATGGCGGAGTACCAGGACAACGCCCAGCGCGAGCACCGCCTGCGCGGAGACTCGCGCGGCGCCGCCATCCCCGGGCGCATCACGCCCGAGTTCGTGCGGGATGAAGTCGCCCGTGGCCGCGCGATCATCCCGGCCAACATCAACCACCCCGAGCTCGAGCCGATGGCCATCGGGCGCAACTTCCTGGTCAAGGTGAACGCCAACATCGGGAACTCGGCCACCACCTCGAGCATCGAGGAGGAGGTCGACAAGCTCGTGTGGGCCACGCGCTGGGGCGCCGACACGGTGATGGACCTGTCCACCGGCGCCAACATCCACACCACGCGCGACTGGATCCTGCGCAACAGCCCCGTTCCCATCGGCACCGTGCCCATCTACCAGGCGCTGGAAAAGGTGGGCGGCATCGCCGAGGAACTCAGCTGGCCGCTGCTGCGCGACACGCTGATCGAGCAGGCCGAGCAGGGCGTCGACTACTTCACCATCCACGCCGGCGTGCTGCGCGAGTTCGTGCCACTCACCGCGAACCGCCGCACCGGCATCGTCTCGCGCGGCGGCGCGATCCTCGCCAAGTGGTGCATGGCGCACGGCCAGCAGAACTTCCTGTTCACGCACTTCGAGGAGATCGGCGAGATCATGAAGGCGTACGACGTCTCGTTCTCGCTCGGCGACGGCCTGCGCCCGGGCTCGCTCTCCGACGCCAACGACGAGGCGCAGATGGCCGAGCTGCGCACGCTGGGCGAGCTCACGCAGGTGGCGTGGAAGCACGACGTGCAGACCATGGTCGAAGGCCCGGGCCACGTGCCCATGCACCTGATCCAGGCCAACATGACCGAGCAGCTGCGCCTGTGCCACGACGCGCCGTTCTACACGCTGGGGCCGCTCACCATCGACTGCTCGCCCGGCTACGACCACATCGCCAGCGCGATCGGCGCCGCGATGATCGGCTGGATGGGCACCGCCATGCTGTGCTACGTGACGCCCAAGGAACACCTGGGCTTGCCCGACCGCGACGACGTCAAGCAGGGGCTGGTCGCCTACAAGATCGCCGCCCACGCGGCCGACGTCGCCAAGGGCCATCCCGGCGCGCGCTCGCGCGACGACGCGATGAGCAAGGCGCGCTTCGAGTTCCGCTGGCACGACCAGTTCAACCTCGCGCTGGACCCCGACACCGCGCGCCGCTTCCACGACGCGACGCTGCCGGCCGAGGCCGCCAAGGAGGCGCACTTCTGCAGCATGTGCGGCCCGAAGTTCTGCTCCATGAAGACCTCGCAGGAGGTGCGCCAGTACGCCGCGGCCCAGGCCCACGCGACGCTGGCGGACGCCGATTCGACGGCACGCGTGACGCCACGCACCACGCTGGGCAAGCCGTTCGTTCCGATCTACGACGCCGAGGACCAATGACCAACGGGAGACTGCCATGAGCGACGCACGGCCGCCCGAAGACGCTTGCACCGCAGCCGCAAGGCGGAGGGTCGTCAAATGAGCCGCATCGGCATCGCGGGCGCCGGCGTCGCCGGCCGCCTGCTCGCGTTCCAGCTCGCACGCCTGGGCCACGAGGTGGAGGTGTTCGACCTCGCGCCCGACGCCGCCGCGCCCGAGGGCCAGCGATCGCATCCCGCCGCGGCCTTCACCGCGGCCGGCATGCTCAGCCCGCTGGCCGAGCTCGACCACGCGCCGGCCGACATCGCCGGGCGCGGCTGGCGCTCGCTGGACCTGTGGCCCGGCATCATCGCCGCGCTCGGGCCGCAGTACCGCACGCCAGCGCTGCTGCGGCTGAACGGCAGCATGCTGGTGGCGCACCCGGCCGACTCGGGCGCCGCGCTGCGCGTGCTCACGCGCATGAAGGCCGCCAACGCGCGTTCCGCGCGCGAGCGCCTGCACGACGTGTCGGAGCGCGAGGACCCCACCACGCTGCGCCTGTGCGATCCGCGCGACGCGCCGCCCCGGCGCGACCCGCAGGCCCTGACGAAGGACGCGCTCGCGGCCCTCGAGCCCTCGCTCGTGCCCGGCCTGCAGGGCTGGCTGCTGCCCGGCGAGGGCCAGGTCGACACCACGCGCCTGCTGCCGGCGCTGGTGGCCGAGAGTCCCGGCGTGAAGTGGCATTGGGGCCAGCGCGTGACCCAGGTCGAGCCGAACCTGCTGCACGTCGCGGGCCGCCGGCCGGTGAACGTCGACTTCGCCGTCGACACGCGCGGCCTCGGGGCGCGCGGCACGCTGGCGTTGCGCGGCGTGCGCGGCGAGCTGCTGTGGCTGCACGCGCCCGGGCTCGAGCTTCGCCGTCCGGTGCGCTGCATCCACGCGCGCCATCGCGTCTACCTGGTGCCGCGCCACGGCGACATGGTGATCGTGGGCGCCACCGAGATCGACAGCGAGGACACCTCGCCGGTGAGCGTGCGCAGCACCATCGAGCTGCTGTCGGCGGCGCACAGCATCGTGCCGCAGCTGGCCGAGGCGCGCATCGTGCGCACGGACACCCACCTGCGCCCGGCCACGCCCGACCAGCGCCCGCACCTGCACTGCGAGCCGGGCCTCATCCGCATCAACGGGCTGTTCCGCCATGGCTTCCTGCTGGCGCCGGCCCTCGTCGAGGAGGCACTGGAGCGCACCGGCCTGATGCTGGGCGCCCGCCGCAAGGAGATCGCCCATGCGTGAAGGAGACAACGTGTTCGCGCCCACGCGCGTGACGCCCGCCAACGTCATCGTCAACGGCGATGTCCATGCCTGGCGGCTGGGCATCACCGTGGCCGACATCCTCGCCGAGCGCGGCGACGACGACGCGGCCGTGGCCACCGCCGTCAACACGCGCTTCGTGCCGCGCGGGGCCCGCGTCGACACGCCGCTGTGGCCCGACGACCGGCTGGTCGTGTTCTCGGCCATCGTCGGGGGATGAGCGCCCGCTCGGCCGCTCCGGAGGGCGCTCGCGCCGCAGGCCGCAGGCCGGAGGCTTTGCCATGACTACGCGATTGGACTTCTCGGCGGCCGCGCCCTCGCCCTGGCGCGTCTACGGGCAACGCCTGGACAGCCGCTTCCTGATCGGCAGCGCCGGCTACCCGTCGCCCGCGGTGCTGGCGCACGCGATCACCGCGTCGGGCGCGCAGGTGGTCACCGTGGGGCTCAAGCGCGAGCTCGCGGGCGGCGCGGTGCCGCAGGACGGCGACGCGATCGCGATGCTGCGCGGCGTGTGCGCGACCACCGGCGCGCGCCTGCTGCCCAACACCGCCGGCTGCCGCAGCGCGCGCGAGGCCGTGCTGCTGGCGCAGATGGCGCGCGAGCTGTTCGACACGCCGTGGATCAAGCTGGAGGTCATCGGCGACGAGCACACGCTGCAGCCCGACCCGTTCGAGCTGGTCGACGCGGCGGCCCATCTCACGCGGCTGGGCTTCCATGTGTTCCCGTACTGCACCGACGACCTGGTGGTCTGCCGGCGCCTGCTGGCCGCCGGCTGCGAGGTGCTGATGCCCTGGGCCGCGCCCATCGGCTCCGGCCAGGGCGTGCTCGATCCCGCCGCGCTGCGCACGCTGCGCGCGCGCCTGCCGGGCGTGCCCATGATCGTCGATGCCGGCCTGGGTGCGCCGTCGCACGCGGCGTTCGCGATGGAGCTGGGCTACGACGGCGTGCTGCTGAATTCGGCGGTGGCCCAGGCCGTGAATCCGCCGCAGATGGCCATGGCCTTCGCGCACGCGGTGGCCGCCGGCCGCCTGGGCTACGAGGCCGGCCTGATCGCGCCGCAGGACATGGCGCGTCCCAGCACGCCGTGCGGCAACGAGCCCATCCTCGTCGATTGAGTGAGCTCATGATGCTCGAAGAAGAAGAAGAACGCGCTCGCCGTCCGGTCGTCTGGACCATCGCGGGCACCGACAGCGGCGGCGGCGCCGGCATCCAGGCCGACACCCGCGCCCTCGACGCGTTCGGCGTGCACGCCGCCTGCGCGGTGGCGGCCGTCACCGCGCAGCACTCGCTGGCCGTCACGCATGTCGAGCCGGTGGCGCCCTCCGTGCTGGAGGCCCAGCTCGCGGCGCTGGCCGACGACATGCCGCCCGACGCGATCAAGACCGGACTCCTGGGCAGCCTCGAGAACCTGCGCGTCGTCGTCGCGGCGGTGCGCCGGCTGCGCGAGCGCTTTCCCGACCGCGCCATCCCGCTGGTGGTCGACCCGGTGTTCGGCGCCACCACCGGCACGGCCTTCGCCGACGACGCGCTGCGCCAGGCCTATCGGAGCGAGCTGCTGCCGCTGGCCACGCTGGCCACGCCCAACGTGGCCGAGGCGCGCGCGCTGGTGCCGTCGTCGCAGCTGCTGGGCCCCGAGGCGCTCGCGCGCGCGTGGCGCGCGTTCGGCGTGCGCGCGGTGGCCGTCACCGGCGGCGACGCCAACCGCCTGGGCGAGGACGAGCTGGAGCAGCTGTCCACCACGCGGCTGGCTTCGCGCCTGGCCGAGATCGACGCGCGCGCCGCATGGGCGCACGACTGGCTCGACGCCGACCACGGCCTGCGCAGCCGCGGCTGGCTGGCCTCGCGCCGCATCGAGACCGCGCACGACCACGGCACCGGCTGCGTGTTCGCGGCGTCGGCGGCGGCCGCGCTGGCCCACGGCTTCGCGGCCGCCGACGCGGTGGTGCTGGCCAAGATGGCCACCCGCGAGGGCCTGCGCCACGCCTATGCGGCCGGCGAGGGCGCCGGGCCGGTGGCGCCGCGCGCCGGCTTCGCGGGCCGGCTGGACAACCTGCCCGCGCTCAATCCCCTGCCCCACGCGGCCTCGCGCTTCGACTTCCCGGCCATGCCGGCGTCCACGCGCGGGCTCTACGCCATCGTCGACAGCAGCGACTGGGTCGCGCGCGTGGTGGCCGACGGCGTGCGGCTGGTGCAGCTGCGCATCAAGGACGCCTCCGGCGACGTGCTGGCGCGCGAGATCCGTGCCGCGGTGGCCATCGCGCGGGCCGCGGGCGCGACGCTGTTCGTGAACGACCATTGGGAGCTCGCGCTGGAACTCGGCGCGCAGGGCGTGCACCTGGGCCAGGACGACCTGGAGGCGGCCGACATCGACGCCCTGCACCACGCCGGCCTGCTGCTGGGCATCAGCACGCACTCGTACTGGGAGGTGTGCCGCGCCCGCGCGCTGCGCCCGAGCTACATCGCGTGCGGGCCCATCCATGCGACCACGCTCAAGAAGATGCCGTGGATCCCGCAGGGCGAGGCCAACCTGGCCTACTGGTGCGACCTGCTCGCCGACACGCCCGTGGTGGCCATCGGCGGCATGGACGCGGCACGCGCCCGCGCCGCGATGAGCGCCGGGGCGTGGGCGGTGGCGGTGGTGGGCGCGATCACGCGCAGCGACGATCCGCGCGCCGCCGTCGCGGCGCTGCGGGCGGCCGTGGATGCGGCGCCCGCACACGGGCGCACGCCGGCGTTTGCGCGCACGACGCTGGTGCCCGCGAGCGCGTGAGCGCGCGTGGATTCAGCAAGCATTCAATCGCCGGGCCCGTCGCCGGACGACAATCGACCGGAGGTCCAGCCGCGCTCCTTGCCCGCAACGAAACCAGGAAGAACATGCCCGACATCGTGGAATCGATCCAGACGTTCAACGCCGGACGGGATCCCGAACGCCTGCTGATGAAGCTGGCCAAGATGCGGGCGAACCCGTTCGTCTTCCTGCGCGGCACCTGCCATCGCTTCTACGATCGCCTGCCCAAGGGCGAGCTGTTCGGCAAGGCCCCGAGCGCCTGGCTCTGCGGCGACGCCCACCTGGAGAATTTCGGCACCTACAAGGGCGACAACCGCCTGGCGTACTTCGACATCAACGACTTCGACGAAGGCGCCCTCGCGCCCGTCAGCTGGGATCTGGTCCGGTTCCTGTCCAGCATCCTGCTCGCGGGCGAGACGATCCGCGCCACCGCCAACGAGAGCATCGTCCTCTGCCGCAAGTTCATCGAGGGCTATGCGGACACCCTGGCGTCCGGCAAGGCGTGCTGGGTCGAACGAGAGACCTCGCAAGGCCTGGTCCGGGACCTGCTGCTCGAGATCGAGCAACGGCGCCGCGTGGATTTCCTCGACAAGCGCTGCGCAAGCAAGGGAAAGCAGCGCTCGATCCGCTGCGACGGCAAGCGCGCGCTCCCGGTCACCTTGACCCAGCGCGGACAGGTCACGCAACTGATCGAGGAATTCGCCCGCACGCAACCCGATCCGGAATTCTTCTCGGTGCTCGACGTCGCCCGCAGGATCGCCGGGACGGGCAGCCTGGGCGTCGATCGCTACGCCGTCCTGGTCCAGGGCAAGGGATCGCCGGACGGCAACTACCTGCTGGACCTCAAGATGGCCATGCCCTCGGAAATCGCGCGGCACAGCCCGTTCAAGCAGCCGGTGTGGAAATCGGAGGCCCAGCGCGTCGTGGCCGTCCAGCGCAGGATGCAGGCGGTGTCCATGGCCTTCCTGAATCCGCTCGAATGGCAGCATTCCTCCTACATCCTGCGGGCGCTGCAGCCGACCGAGGATCGTGTCGCCCTCGACGGCGAGAGCGTGGCGCTCGACGATATCCAGCGCGTCATCGGCACGATGGGCCATGTCATGGCGTCGGCGCACCTGCGCAGCTCCGGCAGGCAGGGCTCCGCCATCGCGGACGAACTGATCGCGTTCGGCGAGGGCCGCGCGCGCTGGAGCGACAAGCTGATCGAGGCGGCACAGGCGTGCGCCGACGATGTCAACGCGGATTGGCGCGCCTACTGCGTGGCCTACGACGACGGGGCGTTCACCGGCGGCAACACGGCCAAGGGCGGGAAGCATCCTGCCTGAGGGCGGGCAGGGGTCGCGGTCCGCTCGGTCCGCCAGCGTCGACTCGTCGGCCCGATCCGCACCTCAGCCGGGCAAACCCCGCCTCTTCGAAATTCCGACAACCAGCGCCAGGCCAAGGATGAACAGGGTGGACGCGACTGGTTCGGGCAGTGGCGACGTATACCGATAGTTGCCGATCAGCACGATCTGGACCGCGTTTTCTCCTGGCGGCAGCGTCACGGTCAGATCCATGTCCGCCGACTTGTTCTGGAAGCTCGCATTGCAGGCGGCGTCGCCCTGGTCGCACAGCGCATTGGCCGGAAAGGTGAAATACGTCCAGGGATAGCCGTCGGGATACGTGCCCGTGATTTCCATCGGACTGAACAGCAGGTACAGATTCGGTTGATCAGGGCCGCCGTCCGGCGTGGAGCCCGACTGCACCCAATAGTCCGTGATTTCCCCGAAGTCGTAGGTGCCGGGTGACAGCAACATGACCGGCGAGTAGAAGGCCTTTTCGGTGCAGTAGCAAGGCCCTGTATAGGTTGAATAGCCCCCTGTGCCCGGGACGCCATTGACGGTGAAGATGTCGATGGCCCGCGCGCCGGCCGAGGCCAGGCTCGACAAGCCGAGCAGCAGTATTGCGACAAGGCACTTCGCCAGTCTCGATGTCATGTTCGGCGCTCCTCATGAAGTGCGCCGGCATGCTCATCAGCCACGACGTCCGGCGCGCTTCAGTGTTGGTTCGCGTCCATGCCTTGTCAACCCGCGAGCCGCTATCGAGGATCGGTGCCGATCGTCAAGTGGACCGGCGACTCCGTGGCGTCCACGCGGGCCTCGATCCAGCCACGCAGGCTGTTGAAGAACGCGACACCGTCCGCCTGCGCCAGGTCCTCGCGCATGAGCACCGCCTCCTCGATCCTGCCCTCGCGCAGCAGGCGCGCGCGGCCGATGCCCGGCAGCAGGCCGCAGCTCGCCGCGGGCGTCAGCCAGCGGCCGCCGATGCGCAGCGCCACGTTGCCGCGCGTGAACTCCGTCAGCTCGCCGCGCTCGTTCCACAGCAGCGTGTCGAAGACGTCGGCCTCCGCGCAGGCAAACGCGTCGTAGTGCGCGCGGTGCGTGGTCTTGAAGCGCACGAACTCGCCGTCGCTGCCCGCCAGCGGGCGGTCGGCCAGGCGCACGCGCACCGGAGCGGACGTGGGCGCGAGCGCGAACGCCTGCGCCCGCGCGGCGCCCGCGCGATCGGCGAGCAGGCGCACGCGCCAGGCGCCGGCCGGATGCGCGGCCCACACGCCGGCCAGCGCGCGGCGCGCCGATTCCAGCGGCTGCGCGAACGCGAAGTGGCGCGCCGCGGCGGCCATGCGGGCCAGGTGGGCATCGACGTCCACGAACCGGCCGTCTTCGAGCCGCAGCGTCTCCAGCAGCTCGAACGCCTGGCTCGCGCGCTCGACGAAGGCGCGCTTGTGGCGCCACTCGTCCCATTCGCCCGCGGCCGTCGCGTCGGCCGTGATGCCGCTGCCGATGCCGCAGCGCACCTGCGTCGCGCCGCCCTCCTCGCGCAGCGCCAGCGTGCGGATGGGCACGTTGAAGGTGGCCGCGCCGCCGGGCTGCACCACGCCGACCGCGCCGCAATAGATGCCGCGCGGCTCGGGCTCGAGCCGGCGGATGAGGCGCATCGCCTGCACCTTGGGCGCGCCGGTGATCGAGCCGCAGGGAAACAGCGCGCCGAACACGTCGGCCAGCGTGGCGGCGGGGCGCGTGGTGGCGACCACGTCGGAGCTCATCTGCCACACCGTGGGCCAGGCCTCGGTGTGGAACAGGCGCGGCACGCGCACCGAATGCGGCGTGGCGATGCGCGAGAGGTCGTTGCGCAGCAGGTCCACGATCATCAGGTTCTCGGCGCGCTCCTTCGCCGCGCTGCGCAGGAAGGCCGACTGCGCCGCGTCCTCATCGGGCGTCGCGCCGCGCGGCGCGGTGCCCTTCATCGGGCGGGCGAGCAACCGGCCGCCGCGCCAGTCGAAGAACAGCTCCGGCGAGACGGACAGGATGCGGTCGTCCGGGGCATCGGGCGTGCCGAAGTCCAGGTACGCCGCGTAGGCGTTCGGCTGCGCGCGGCGCAGCGCCGCGAACAGCGCGAGCGCGTCGCCCCGCAGCGTGCCGGTGAACGGCGCGGTGGCGTTGACCTGGTAAACCTCGCCGTCGGCGATCGCGCGCAGGATCTCGGCGATGGTGGCGTCGAACGCCGCCCGTCGCGGGCCGCCCGACCACTGCACGGTGGCGGCGCCCTCGGCATCGGCGACCGCATCCGCGAGCGGCGCGTCGTGCACGGCGAACGCCGCCAGCGGGCGTGCCGGGCCAGCCGGGGCGTGCGTCTCGAACGCCGCGTCAAAGGCGGTGGCTGCCTCGTAGCGCAGGTAGCCCACGCACCACGCTCCCGCGCGGGCCAGCGCGTCCACGCGGGCGAGCAGCGGCGGCACCTCGGCCGGCGTCATCGCGCGCAGGTGCTCGCGCGGCGCGCCGAACGCGAGGCGCAGCGGCGCGACGCCGTCGTCGGGCGAGCGGAAATCGATGAGGGCGGTGGGACGGGGCCCGGTTTCAGGCATGCGCGCGGTGCGTGTGGGCGGAGCGCGGAAGTGTAGCTACCTGAAGAGGGTGAGCATCTGCTCGAGCGCGGCCGTGAACGGCCCCTGCAGCAGCGGCAGCGTGAACATCACGCCCAGCAGCCCCACGCTCATCGTGATGGGGAAGCCCACCGAGAAGATGCTGATCTGCGGTGCCACGCGCGCGATGATGCCCAGCGTCATGTTGACGAACAGCAGCATGGCGATCAGCGGCAGCGCGATCCACAGGCCCAGGCGGAAGATCTCGGCGCCCCAGGTCTCGGGGCGCACCGCGTGCAGGAACGCGAAGGGCTCGGGCGACACCGGGAACGCCACAAGGCTCTGCACGACGGCCTCGATCACCAGAAGGTGGCCGTTCATCGCGATGAACAGGAAGGCCACCATCGTCGAGAAGAAGCTGCTGGTGGCGGTGGCCTGCTGCGCGGTGGCGGGGTCGAAGAAGCCCGCGAAGTTCATGCCCATCTGCAGGCCGATGATCTCGCCGGCGAACTCGATGGCCGTGAAGATGATGCGCACGGAAAAGCCCAGCGACAAGCCGATCAGCACCTGCTGCACCACCAGCAGGATGGCGGCCGGCGAATCCAGCGGCACGTTGGCGGCCGCCGTGGGCGACACTGTGCCGGCCACGCCGAGGGCGATGAAGAACGCCAGCGCGATGCGCACGCGGACGGGCACGTTGCGCTGGCCCAGCACGGGCATGGACGAGAACAGCGCCAGCACGCGGATGAACGGCCACAGCACCGGCGTGAGCCAGGCCATGATCTGGGCTTCGCTGAGCGAGATCATCGCGTGCGCGAGAAGGAAGTCAGCTGGCGGCGGAGGGAAGCGACAGCAGCACGCTGCGCAGGTACTCGACCAGCGAGGTGAGCATCCACGGCCCGGCGATGCCCATCACAGCGACGGCGGCCAGCAGCTTGGGCACGAAGGTGAGCGTGGCCTCGTTGATCTGCGTGGCGGCCTGGAAGATGCTCACCAGGATGCCCACGACCAGCACGACCAGCAGCACCGGGGCGGCGACGGTCAGCAGCGTGTAGAGGGCCTGCTGGCCGATGGAGAAGACTTGTGCGGCATCCATGAGGGGTGCGGTTCCGGGTGTTGGGGACTGGAGCCATGTTGCCGGCGCGGCGCCGGCGTGAGCGGTCGAAAAGCGAGGCTTTCAGGTGGCGAAGCTCGCCGCCAGCGATCCGAGCAGCAGGTTCCAGCCGTCCGCCAGCACGAACAGCATCAGCTTGAACGGCAGGGCCACCAGCACCGGCGACAGCATCATCATGCCCAGCGACATCAGCACGCTGGCCACGATCATGTCGATGATCAGGAACGGGATGAAGATCAGGAACCCGATCTGGAACGCGGTCTTCAGCTCGCTGGCCACGAAGGCCGGCACCAGCACCTTGAACGGCACCGCGTCGCCCTTGACGTCGGCGGGCAGCTTGGCGAGCTTGGCGAACAGCTGCACGTCGGACTGGCGCGTCTGCTTGAGCATGAACTCGCGCATGGGCACCTGGCCCTTGTCGAGCGCGTCGGTGAAGCTGATCTGGTTGGCCTGGTACGGCGCCCAGGCCTGGGTGTAGACCTTGTCGATGGTGGGCGACATCACGAAGAACGTGAGGAACAGCGACAGCCCGGTGATGACCTGGTTGGGCGGCGCGGCCTGCGTGCCGATGGCCTGGCGGAACAGCGACAGCACGATCACGATGCGGGTGAAGCCCGTCATCATCAGCAGGATCGCCGGCAGGAACGACAGCGCCGTGAAGAACAGCAGCGTCTGGATCGGCACCGAGAAGCTTGAGCCGCCGCCTCCTGAGCCCACCAGCAATGGCAGGCTCGGGGCGGCCTGCGCGAACGCGGCCATGGTGGGCAGGGACAGCAGCGCGGCGCCGACGCCGGCCTTGAGCAGCCTAGTCATCGCGCGCGCCCTCCTGCGGGCCGGCCACGCCGCGCCAGCGGGCGATCAGCTGGTTCACCGTCGCGGCATGGGCCGGCGCGGGCGCGCCCGGCGCGACGTCCGGCGCCGGGTAGCTGGCCAGCTGCGTCACGCGCTCGCCGGTGATGCCCAGCACGAGCCAGTGGCGCTCGGCGCCGACGGCGATCTCGACGACGGTCACGCGCTGCGACGTGCCCACGCTCAGCTGGGAAACGTGCCGCAGGACGCTGCCGGCCGGGCCGGCCGCGCCGCCGATGCCGGCGCGCTTCATCAGCCACAGCGCGACGGGGATCATCGCGATCACGAACAGGAACGCCATCAACGGCATCAGGGAAGTGGACATTTCAGGGTTTCTCTTTGTCGACCGGTGCATCGAGGCACGGAAGCGTGGGCCAGGGGTACCGGCCCGGGTATCCCGCGTGAGGATCAGGTCCGGCTCAGGCGGCGCATGCGCTCGCTGGGCGTGACGATGTCGGTCAGGCGGATGCCGAACTTGTCGTTGACGACCACCACCTCGCCCTGGGCGATGAGGAAGCCGTTCACGAGCACGTCCATCGGCTCGCCGGCCAGCGCGTCGAGCTCGACCACCGAGCCCTGCGCCAGCTGCAGGATGTGCTTGATCGGGATGCGCGTGCGGCCCAGCTCCACCGTCAGCTGCACCGGGATGTCCAGGATCATGTTGAGGTCGTTGCCGGCCCCGGTGATCCCTTCGGTCGATGCGAAGTTGGTGAAATTGGCGGGCGCCACGGTCTCGGTCTGCACCGCGCCGCTCATGCCGCCCACCGGTTCCGGCTTGGACTCCGCCAGCGCGGCCGCCCACTCGGCGGCCATCGCGTCGTCGTCACTCATCTCTTCAGCTGCCATTGCCTTCTCCCAGCCAGCTCAGGTTCGAGCTGGTCAACAAGCGATCGATCTTGATCGCGTACTTGCCGGTCGACGTGCCGTAGTGGCAGTCGAACACCGGAACCCCGTCGACCTTGGCCTGGATCATCGGATCCAGGTCCAGCTCGACGAAATCGCCGGGCTTGAACGACAGCAACTGCTCGACGGTCGCAGGCGCGGTGCCCAGCTCCGCCACCAGCTCCACCTCGGCCGACTGGATCTGCGCCTTGAGCAGGTTCACCCAGCGGCGATCGGGTTCGACGGAGTCGCCCTGGATCGTCGAATAGAGGACGTCGCGGATCGGCTCCAGCGTCGAGTACGGGATGCAGAAGTGCACGGAGCCCGAGGTCTCGCCCACTTCCAGCGTGAAGCTCGACGCGACGACGATCTCGCTGGGCGTGGCGATGTTGGCGAACTGCGGCTGCATCTCCGAGCGCTGGTAGTCGAGGTCCAGCGGGTAGATGCCCTGCCACGCGTTGCGGTATTCGGTGATGATGCAGTCGACCAGGCGCTGGATCACGCGCTGCTCGGTGGGCGAGAAGTCGCGGCCCTCGATGCGCGTGTGGAACTTGCCGACGCCGCCGAACAGCGAGTCGATGACCGCGAAGACCAGGCTCGGGTCGCACACGATCAGGCCGGAGCCGCGCAGCGGACGCACCGAGACGATGTTGAAGTTCGTCGGCACCACGATCTCGCGCAGGAAGGCCGAGTACTTCTGCACCTTGATGCCGTTGATCGAGACTTCCGGGCTCTTGCGGATGAAGTTGAACAGCCCGATGCGGATGTTGCGCGCGAAGCGTTCGCCGATGATCTCCATCGTCGGCATGCGGCCGCGAACGATCCGCTCCTGGTTCGCCAGGTCGTAGTTGCGGATGCTCCCTTCGGCCTGCTCTTCCGCCTCGAGCTTCTGGCTCTCGCCGGTGATGCCTTGCAGGAGGGCATCAACTTCGTCTTGCGAAAGGATCTGCTGGTTCATGGCTGCCGTGGTTTCAGCTGGGGGCTGGGAGCGCTGCGATTACTGGATGATGAAGCTGGAGAACTGCACCGAGCGGATCGGCGCGTCGACCGCATCGGCCTTCTTCTTTTTCTTCCTGGCGGGCGCGGCGGCGGAGGCGCCATCGGCGGCCGCGGGCGCCGCATCGGCGTCCTCGTCGTCACCCGCGTCCTCGCCCATCGCCTTGAGCGCCTCGCGGCGGATCTGCCGGGCCAGCAGTTCCTTGCCGTCGCCGCCGGCCAGGTCGGCGGACGACTTGTGGGCCAGCAGCAAGAGGATGTTGTTGCGGATGGCCGGCAGGTAGTTCTTGATGTCTTCGCCCACGTGCTCGTCGGGCACTTCCAGCGTGATGCCGATCTGCGCGTAGCGGTCGGCATCGTGGTCGGCCAGGTTCACCACGAACGGATCCATCGGCACGAAGACGGGCTTCTCGCCCTTGGCCTTCTTGGGCTCGTGCTTGACCGGCGCGGCGGCGGCGTCGCCGTCCTCGGCGGCCGCGGCGGCCTCCTCGGCGGCGGCCTTCTGCTTCTTCATGTAGAGCATGGCGCCCACCCCGCCACCGCCCAGCACGATGGCCGCGACGGCGACCATGAGGACCAGCTTCTTCTTGCCGCCCGACTTGACGGGGACGGCATCTGCGGCAGCGGCAGCGGACATTGATCGGACTCCTGGACGAATTTGTTGAGGGCGCGCACCGGCGCACATCGTTGGAGACGATTATTGGGATCGGGGAACCAATCGAATGGGCCGAAAAGCGGCAGAAAACCTGCCAGCCCCTACAGTCGAGCCGGCGTGAACCGAGGGCCTGTCGGGAACTCTCGCCTCCCCGTGGGCGCGCGCGGGCCCGGCCGGCCTCCCGGCCGACCGCGCGTCGAAGGGCCCGCCGGGGGTCAGGCGTAGGTGTCGAGCAGGCCGCGCCGCTGGGCGATCCGGCGGGCGGCGGAGGCCGCCGCGATGTCCTCGACGCCGCCGGCGCCCGGCGTGCCCGTGCCGCCCTGGCGGCCGCCGCGGCCGGAGCCCTCCGCGCCGGCCCGGGCCTGCGCCTGGGACTGCTGGAAGGCCGGCTGGTCGGACACGCCGCCGCCCGACAGGCTCAGGCCCACCTGGCCCAGCTGTTCGGACAGCTGCGGCATCGCCTGCTGCAGCGCGTCGCGCGTGGACTGCACGTCGGCGCTCATCTGGACCCGCGCCTGGGCGCCGTCCATCTCGATCCTGACGCGGATCGGGCCCAGGTCCTGCGGGCTCAGCTGCACTTCCGCGTGCTGCACGCCGCCCTTCATCCAGACGTCGATCTGGTGGCCCAGCGCCGGAGCGAAGGTGGGGCTCTGCGGCGGCATCGGCAGCACGGCCTGTGCCGGCGCCGCCGGCGGCGCCTGGTGCGCGGCCTGGTTCGCGTCCAGCGGCGCGTTCGGGGACGCGCCGACGGCGCCGGCCTGCACCGCCACCGGATCGGGCTGCGGCAGCATCGCGGCGAGCGAATCGCGGGCCTCGGTGGCGGCCTTGACGGCGCCCTCGGCCTTGGCCAGCGCCGCGGCGATGTCGCCGGTCGACGCGGCGCCCTGGCCCGGCTGGCCGGCGGGCGTGGCACCGGCCTGCTTGCCGGCGCCCAGGCTGGCCAGAAGCGCGGCCTTGCCGTCGTCCTTGCCGGACTTGGACGCCGCGGCCTTGCGCAGCGCGCCCAGCGGGTCGGAGGCGAAGTCGTCGTGGTCGCCGGCGGCGGCCTTGTCCGCGAGCGAGGTCGTCGGCGGCGCGGCGGCTTGCTGGGCGGCCAGCAGGGCCGCCGGGTCGACCACCGGGGCCTTGGCGTCGGGCGCCTTCGCGTCCTTGTCGTCCTGGCCGTCCTTGGCGTCGGCGCCGTCCTTGCCGTCCTTGTCGTCGACGGGCTTCTTCGCGGCATCGGCCTTGGGCCCGGCGTCGGTGGCCTTCAGGTCCTTGCCGGCCGCGGGCTGGGCCTTCAGCAGCTGGGCCGCGAAGCCGCCGCCCTCGCCTTCCCCGGCGGCCAGGCTGGGCTTGGCCTTGCTCGCGGCATGCGCGGCGTGCGCGTGGGACGCGTGCGAAGCGTGCGAGGCGTGGGCGCGGGGGTGGGTGCTGGGTTGCAGGGCCATGGTGTGCTCGGGGCTGAGGTCAGGAAAATCGGAGTCGTGCGTGTCAGGACAGGCCGGCGTGCGCGCGGGCGGCGCCCAGGCGCTGGGCCATCTCGTCCTGGTTCTTCTGGTCGCGGCGGTCGGCGATCTTCGCCAGCAGGGCCTCGCGACGCTTGATGAGGCGCTCGACGGTGGCGACGCGGATCTCGCGCTCGACGAGGCGCTGGCGCTGCACTTCCACCATGCGTCCGGCGTGCTCGAGCACCGACTGCTGCTGCGTGATCGCCTGGTCCAGGCGCGACAGGAAGCCGTGGTAGCTGCGCAGGATCTCCATCTGCGCGGCCTGGCGGAACTGCGCCGACCACTTCTGGCAGTACTCGCTGCGGTAGGTGGTCAGCCCGTCGGCCTGCTGCTGCTGCGCCTCGGCGTTGGCCGCGGCGGCGCGCACTGCGGCCATCTGCTCGTCGCGGCGCTTCTCTTCGCGTTCGAGCAGGGTCTTGAGCAGGGCGAGGCGTTTCATGCGCGATCAATCAAAGGGTGATCGCCTTGGCGAGCTGATGCCGGCTTTCGGCCATCGAGGCGCGCTCGTGCATGTCCTGCTGCAGCAGCGCGGTCAGCCTGGGGCTCATCTTGACGGCGGCGTCCAGCTCCGGATCGGCGCCCGGCGTGTACGCACCCAGCTGGATCAGGTCGCGCGCCTTGGTCACCCTGGACAGCGCCTGGCGGGCGACGCGCGCGGCCGCGAGGTGGTCGCGCGGCGCCACGCTGGTCATCACGCGCGAGATCGACTTCTCGACGTCGATGGCCGGGAAGTGTCCCGACTCGGCCAGCTCGCGCGACAGCACGATGTGGCCGTCGAGGATGCCCCGGGCCGCGTCGGCGATCGGATCCTGCGGGTCGTCGCCCTCGGTGAGCACCGTGTAGAACGCGGTGATCGAGCCGCCGCCGGCGCCGGCGTTGCCCGAGCGCTCGACGAGCTGCGGCAGCTTGGCGAAGCAGCTGGGCGGGTAGCCGCGCGTGGCCGGCGGCTCGCCGATGGCCAGCGCGATCTCGCGCTGCGCCATCGCGAAGCGGGTGAGCGAGTCCATCAGCAGCAGCACGTGCTGGCCGCGGTCGCGGAAGTGCTCGGCCACGGCGGTGGCGTAGTTGGCGCCCTGCATGCGCACCAGCGGCGGCGCGTCGGCGGGCGCGGCCACGACGACGGAGCGCCTGAGGCCCTCCTCGCCGAGGATGTCCTCGATGAATTCCTTCACTTCGCGGCCGCGTTCGCCGATCAGCCCGACGACGATCATGTCGCACTGCGTGTAGCGCGCCATCATGCCCATCAGCACCGACTTGCCCACGCCGGTGCCGGCGAACAGCCCGATGCGCTGGCCGCGGCCCACGGTGAGCATGGAATTGATCGCGCGCACGCCGGTATCGAGCGGCGTGCGCACCGGATCGCGTTCCATCGCGTTGATGGAGCGGCGCACCATCGGCTCGTCGCGCACGTCGCGAAGGTCGCCCAGGCGGTCCAGCGGCCGGCCATGCGCGTCGACCACGCGGCCCAGCAGGCCGCTGCCCATGGGCAGGTGCAGGCCGCGATCCTCGCTGCGGCGCCAGGGATGGTTCTCCACGCCGAACTGCGGCGGCAGGTGCGGCACGGCGCGCGGCATGACGCGCGCGCCGCTGGCCATGCCGTGCAGCTCGCCGGTGGGCATCAGGAAGGCGCGGTCGCCGTCGAAGCCGACGACCTCGGCCGTGATGGGGGGCTCGGTGGGCGAACCGAACACGTCGCACACCGAGCCGACGGGCACGCGCACGCCCGCGGCCTCGAGCACCAGCCCGGCCACGCGCACGAGGGTGCCCTGCATCTCCAGCGGTTGCGGAACGACGGCGTAGTTCTCGATGTCGGCCAGGTAGCGCTGCCAGCGGGCGGCGCGCTCGGGCGTCGGGGTAGGCGTGGCCGCCATCATTCGTCGGCCCCTCCGACGAGGATCTCGGGCGCGTCCCAGGTGTCATCGCGGCCGAACACGGCGGCGGCGGCGGCCCAGCGGGTGCCGATGCGCGCGTCGACCTGGCCCAGGTCCGAGTCGACGATGCAGCCGCCCGGCTCGATGGAAGGATCGGCGACCAGGCGCGCGTCGCGCGCCTTGAGCGCCTCGCCGGCACCGGCCAGCACATGCTGGTGGTCGGCCGGGTGCAGGCGCACGCGCAGGTGGCGGGCCGACAGCACGATGGCGCCGACGGCCTCCTGGGCCACGCGCGAGACGATCTCGGGCCGCGTGTCGAGCTCGTGGCGCACCACCTGGCGCGCCAGCTGCACCGAGGTGCGCGTGACGGCCAGCGCCATCTGTTCCTCCAGGCCGTTCCACTGGTCGTCGAGGCTGGCCAGCAGCGCGCCGAACTGGGCCGCCATCTGGCGCGCGAAGTTCTCCTTGAACGCCTCGAGCGCCACCTGGCCGTCGCGATACCCGTCCTGGTACCCGTTCTCGCGCGCGTGGCGCACCTCCTCCAGCCATTCCGCCTCGGTGGGCGGGGCCGGCGGCGGCGGCGGCGCGGCGTGCGCCCTGTTCTCGGGGATGTCGGCCGGATGCGCCGGCGGCGCGCCGGCGCCGCCGAACGAGCCGGGACGCCAGGCGGCGAAGCCCTCGAGCTCCTCGCGCGGGATGAAGCGCGACTGCGGCGCGCCACGCGGGGGCATCGGCACGGGCTTGTCGAAGTCGTCGGCCGCGCGCGAGTGGAACGAGGTCTTAGAGGAAGTCATCGGCGCCTCCCGAGGCCAGCACGATCTGGCCTTCGTCGACCAGGCGGCGGACGATCTTCAGCATTTCCTTCTGCTCGGACTCGACCTCGGAGACGCGCACCGGGCCGCGCGAGTCCAGGTCCTCGCGCAGCGTCTCGGCGGCGCGGGTGGACATGTTGCGGAACACCTTCTCGCGCAGCTCGGGCGCGGCGCCCTTGAGCGCGATGACCAGCGACTCGCTCTGCACTTCCTTGAGCAGTTGCTGGAAGCCCTTGTCGTCGAGCTTGTTCAGGTCGTCGAACGTGAACATGTTGTCCATGATCTTCTGGGCCAGCTCGTTGTCCGCCTCGCGGATGTAGTCGAGCGCCGAGGTCTCCACCGACGAGCCCATCAGGTTGATGATCTCCGCCGCGGTCTTGACGCCGCCCAGCGACGCCTTCTTCAGCTTCTCGCCGCCGGCGAGCACCTTGCTCATCACTTCGTTGAGGTCCTTGAGCGCGGACGGCTGGATGCCGTCCAGCGTGGCGATGCGGATCAGCACCTCGTTGCGCTGGCGCTCGGTGAACGACTTCAGCACCGACGAGGACTGGTCGAAATCGAGGTGCACGAGGATGGCCGCGACGATCTGCGGATGCTCGTTGCGCAGCAGCTCGGCCACCGAGTTCGCGTCCATCCACTTCAGCGATTCGATGCCGGTGACGTCGCTGCCCTGCAGGATGCGGTCGATCAGCAGGTTGGCCTTGTCCTCGCCCAGCGCCTTGCGCAGCACCGCCTTGACGTACTCGTCGGTGTCCTGCACCAGCACGTGCTGCGACTGCGCCTCGGCGCCGAACTTGTCGAGCACGTTGTCCATGCGCTCGCGCGTGATGGACTTCATGCGGGCGATGGTCTCGCCCAGCTTCTGCACTTCCTTGGGCGCGAGGTGCTTGAAGACGGCCGCGGCCTCTTCCTCGCCGAGGGACATCAGCAGGATCGCGGCGTCCTCGACACCCTGGTCTTCCTTGTTGGTCTTGGGCAGCGGCATGTTGTTCTCGTCGGGATCGGCGGGTCTGGCTCAGGCGGCGGCGGATTCGCCGTTGACCCAGTCACGCACGATGTTGGCCACGGCGGTCGGGTTGTCCTTGGCGAGCTGGCGCGCGCTCTCGAGCTTCCTGGCCATCTGCGGCGCCTCCAGGAGCTCGGGCAGCGCATCCATCGGCAGCTCGTGCGCGTCGTCGACGACCGCGTTCAGGCCGTCTTCCTTCTGATCGACGACCGGCGGGGCCAGCGCGGCCATCACCGCCGGGCGGATCAGGCCGAACAGCACGGCCAGCGCCACCAGCGTCAGGCCCGCGGGCACGGCGCCGGCGCGGATCAGGTCCAGCAGCCACTGCTGCTTCCACAGCGGCAGCTCGTCGGCCTTTAGCGCGGCCTCGGCACGGAACGGGGCGTTGATCACCCTGACCGAGTCGCCGCGCGTCTTGTCGAAGCCGATGGCCTCCTCCACCAGCGCGGTGAGCTTGTCCATCTCGTCCTGCGTCAGCGGGGTGCTGGTCGTCTTGCCCTTGGCGTCGGTGTTGACCTTCTGGTTGACGACCACGGCCGCGTTGAGGTGGCGCACCAGGCCGGTGGCGTTGCGCGTGACGCGCACGGTGCGGTCGACCTCGTAGTTGGTGACCGTCTCGCGGTGGCCGTTGGCGCCCACCGTGCCGCCTTGCGCGGCCTGCAGCGGGGCCGAGGCGCCGTTGATCGGGGCGGTGGCCGGCACGGGCGGCTGGTTGCTGCTGGCGCCCGGCACGCCGGAGGGCACGTTGCCGGCGTTGCCGCCGGCGTCGGAGGACTGCTGGCTGCGCACGGTGGCGTCTGCCGGGTTCTGGTTCGGCTTGAACTGCTCGGACGTCGCCTCGCTCTGCGAGAAGTCGATGTCGGCCGCGACCGTGGCGCGCAGGTTCTCGCGGCCCACCACCGGCTCCAGCAGTTCCTGGATGCGCTTGGTGTAGCCGGCTTCCATCTGGTTGACGTACTGCAGCTGCGTGGCGTCGAGGCCGGCGGTGTTCTTGTCGCCGTTCTCGGTGAGCAGCGCGCCGGTCTGGTCGAGCACGCTCACGTCCCTGGTCTGCAGCTCGGGCACGCTGGAGGCCACGAGGTGCACGATGCCGGCCAGCTGCGAGCGGTCGAGCGTGCGGCCGCCGCGCAGCATCAGCACGACGGAGGCGCTGGGCTTCTGCTGCTCGCGGAAGAAGCCGTTCTGGTTGGGCAGCGCCAGGTGGACGCGGGCCGACTCGACGGCGTCGATGGAGCCGATCGTGCGGGTGAGCTCGCCCTCGAGCGCGCGCTGCAGGTTCACGCGCTCCTGGGTCTGGGTCTGGCCGAACTTGGCGTTGTCCATCAGCTCGAAGCCGACGACGCTGGACTTGGGCAGGCCGGCCGACGCGAGCTTCAGGCGCACCTCGTTGACCTTGTCCGACGGGATCATGATGGCCGTGCCGCCGGCGGCGAACTTGTAGGGCACCTGCATCGTGGCCAGCTGGGCGACGACAGCGCCGCCCTCCTTGTCCGGCAGGTTGGCGAACAGCACGCCGTAGTCGCCTTGCGAGCTCCACAGGCCGATCGCGACGATGACGGCCACCAGGCCGGCCACGCCGGCGCCCAGCTTCATCTTGGCGCTCGCCGGCATCGCGATCAGGCGATCGAGCGGGCCGGGGACGACGGCGAGGGGAACGGCGGTGGCGAGGGCTTGTTCCATGGAAGTGGGGCGGATCCGGTGTTTGTACGTCTTGGCGCCCCGGCTGGACAGGGAGAGACCCAGCCTCGGCGCAATGGAGTCATTCTTTAGCCTGCCTTCCCCGGGCGAAGCCACGAGAAGGCTGACGTTTGTCCAGCAGATCTCTTCTTCTGTTACACGCCCCGTCGCTAAAGTTCAGACCATGCCAGCCGAACCCACGTCCCGGAGTGCGCCATGGTGATGGACGTCAAGCTCAAGCCCTTCGATTTCGCCGCCGCGGTGGCGCGCGCGGGGCTGCGCGCCGACGGCACGCCCATCGCGGGCGGCCTCGGCTCGTCTTCGGCCACGTCCGGCACCGCCGGCGCAGGCAAGGCCGGCTTCGGGGCGGCGCTCACCGACGCGCTCAAGGGCGTCAGCGACCAGCAGAACACCGCCACCTGGATGCAGAACGAGCTGCAGATGGACAACCCCACCGTCAGCCTCGAGCAGACGATGGTGACCATGCAGAAGGCGCAGATCGGCTTCCAGGCCGCGATCTCGGTGCGCAACCGGCTGGTGCAGTCCTATACCGACATCATGAACATGCAGGTCTGAGCGGCCGCTTGGCTGCCGACGGGGCGCCTGCGGGCGCCCTTCGCATTCTCAGTCCTGCGTCTCTTCGTCCATCAGCCCGCCCACGTGCCAGCACGCGCCGCCGATGGCCAGCCCCAGCAGAGCCAGCGTGAACGCGAGCCGCCGGCCGTGCCACAGGGAGCCCATCCACTGGTCGAACTTGACGGTCTGGACGCCGGCCGTTCCGCCCAGGCGCTCGAGCTCGCGCATCTCGCGCTGCTGCGCCACCGGGTCGGGGTCCGCGCCGGAGGAAGCGCTCACGTAGACGATCGCACCGACGACGAGGCCGGCGGCGGCGAGGGCGAGTCCGATGCGCCGGACGAGGCGGGAGGCAGTCATCATGGAACGCCATTGTCATGCCGCCGCTGCATTGCCCCGTTCCGGGCGTGCGACAAGTTCGCCCGGCTTGCGCGCGATCGGACGGGCCCGCTTGCGCTTCGCGTTGGCCGTTGCTCGGTTTTTTTGGAGGGGGGCCACGCTTCGCGCTGTTCGAGGTTACCCGCGCGAAGCGTGAACGCCCCCAAGCCGAGCATCGAGCAACGAGCAACATCGACTCGCGCGAAGCGTGAACCCCTGCAACCTGAGCAGGTCCTCCCCTGCCGCACCCACTCACTCGGCGACGAGTTCCGCCGAGCCCGCCGAGCGCCGCCAGGTGCGCACCGTGCCGCGCCCCGCGTGCTTGGCCTCGTAGCAGGCCTCGTCGGCGGCGTGCAGCACGTCCTTGACGCTCGCGAAGCTGCCGTCGATCGCGACGATGCCGATGCTCGCGCCCACCGACAGCGAGTGCGCGCGCTCGCCGTGGCCCCACTCGAGGCGGTGTTCGGCCACGCGGGCGCAGATGCTGGTGGCGATGCGCTCGGCGGCGCGCGGCTCGCAGCCGCGCAGCAGCACCGCGAACTCGTCGCCGCCGATGCGCGCGACGGTGTCGTGCGCGCGCGCCCGCGCGACCAGGATGGCGGCGATGTTCTTCAGCAGCGCGTCGCCGGCCGCGTGGCCGCTGGAGTCGTTGACGGCCTTGAAGCGGTCGAGGTCGATGAACAGCGCGGCCGACGGCTCGGCGTCGGCGCGCTCGCCGATCTCCTCGGCCAGGCGCAGCTCGAACTCGCGCCGGTTGACCAGGCCCGTGAGCTCGTCGTGCGAGGCCGTCCACGACAGCTGCTCGCGATGGCGGCGACTCTCGGTGATGTCGGTGAAGATCCAGATCGTGCCCGCGCTCGAGTCGCCCGAGCGCACCGGCGCGCCCTGCAACCGGGCCCAGAAGCGGCTCGAATCGGCGCGCACCAGCTCGCGTTCCGCGTCGCAGGTGCCACCGGCGGCGAACGTCTCTGCGACCATCTGCATGAACATCCGGTGCGCCTCGTCGGACGGGCAGATCACGTGGCTCTGCATGCCCGGCACCTGCGCCGCGTCGTAGCCGAACATGCGCGCGAACTCGTCGCTCACCAGCTCGAAGCGGTCCATGAGCGTGAAGGCGATGCCCACCTGCGCGTTGGCCATCACGGCACGCATCTTCACGAGCAGCTCGTCGCTGGACTGGCGCATGGCAGCCTTCTGGTGCAGCACGTGCTGGAACACCCGCGCCAGCTCGCCCAGTTCGCCGCCGGCCCGCGGCCAGGGCTCCTGCACGTTGAAATCCTCGGTGATCAGGCGCAGCGCGCGGCGCTCGAGCTGGCGCAGCGGGCGCAGCATCGCCAGCGTCACCAGCAGGATCACCAGCCCGCCCGCCACGGCAACGGCCGAACCGATCCAGATCGCCTGCCGGCGTCCGGCGGTGGGGCCGCCCAGCAGCAATTCGGCCGGGGCGCTGCGGAACACCACCCAGTCGGCGTCGGGCACGCCGGCCATCGCCACGATGTCGTCGCCCAGGCGCCGCGCCGAGCCCTGGGGCTCGATGGGCGCGCCCTCGGCCTGCCACTGCGCCACGACCTGAGTGAACCGCGGGTCGGCGCCGGCCTTCTTCAACACCCACGCCGCATCCTTGTGCGACACGATCTTGCCGTCGGCGTCCGCGACGATGGTCGTCACCGGGTCGTGGCCGTCCATCGCCGGCCGGGTCAGGTCGTTGAGCAACGCGTTGGTGGACAGCTTCATGCCGCCGACCAGGATCGCGCTCACCTGGCCGTCGCGACCGAACAGCGGCATCGTCATCGCGAACATCGGCGTTCCGCTGGTGCGGCTCAGGCCGGGCTGCGAGATCACGGCGCGCCGGTCGTGCACGGTGCGGCGGATGTAGAGGCGGTCCGAGGCGTCGATGTCGGCGGTGCGCACCGTGCCGTTCTCGGCGGCGGCGACCAGGCGCAGGTTGCCGTCGACGACGAAGACGCTGTCGAACAGGCTGCGCAGCACCTGGTGGCGTTCGAGATAGCCCGCCACCGCGGCGGGCCTGTCGATCTCGTCGACCGGCAGGTCGGCGCTCGCGGCGCGCAAGGCCTTCTGCAGGGAGACGATCTTGGCCGACAGCACCAGGCCGATGCGCTCGGCATTGGCCAACTCGGAGTCGAGCACCGCGCGCTGGCTGCGCTCTTCCATCGCCTGCAGCACGAGCACCACGGTCAGCGCGATGCTGCCCGCGATGAGCAGCAGGCTCGCCAGGGCGAGCCGCAGCTTGAGCGAGCCGGCGAGGTAGCGAAGGCTGTGGATCACGGGGTTTCCCGGGGCCGACCCTGGCGGGTCACTCGCCGGACATCATCCGCCGACGTTTCTGCGTCTGGTCGATGTAGACCTGCAGGGCGCGTTGCGCCGTCGGGTTCAGTCCCACGATCTCGCAGCCCAGGCGGACCGATCCGTTCTCGGCGCCGGTGGAGGTGACGTGGTGCAGCATGAGGGCGGCGTCGATCTGCGTCTCGGCGTCCAGCGACAGCCGCACGCCCTTGATCACGGCGCCGGGTTGCAGCGTGGGCACGTTGGACGGCTGCAGCAGCGCGCAGCCGCCGATGCTGACGTCGAGCACCCGCAGCGCGAGGCTCATGTCGGGAATGCCGGGATGGCGAAACGACGCCGTGGGCGACGTGCGTTCGATGGTGCGCACGCGGAACGAGCCACGGCGCTGGAAGCGGAACATCTCGCGCGGGAAGCGGGCCTGCAGCACGCTGGCCTTGTGGCCCTGCACCAGCACGAGGTCGGTGACGTCGAACTGCACCTTCACGCGGTCGAGGTAGGCGACCGCGGCGCATTCGTCGGCCTCGACGATGTCGTGCACCGCCGGCGCCATCGTGTCGGCCGTGAACGAGATGCGGCCCGCGGCCGGATCCAGCGTCCACAGCGTGGAGGTGTAGGCGCTGCCGTCCGAAGCGCTGAGGTTCAGCGGGACCACGTCGTCCATCAACTGCTTGAGCAGCGCGCGGATCTCCCCGGGCGCGGTGACGCGGAACTCGGCGAGGGCGTCGCCGGTTCCCAGCGCGTCCAGCGAGGCGGGGCGGGTGTCTTCGAACATGGTCAGTGCAGCATGGCCGGGCGGTTGCCGCCCATCAACTGGTCGAGATCCTCCAGCCACGGCTCGGCCAGGTGGCGGATCTCGGCGTCGTTCAGGAGGATGCGCTGCATGATGCGCGACTTCTCCTTGGCCTCGTTCTGCATCAGCTGGCTGGACTGCGCGGCGTTCTTCAGCTGCGCGATCAGCACGGCGCAGGCGCCCTCGAGCTTGACCACCTCGTCCCAGTTGCCGGTGCGCGCCGCGGCGAGCATGTCGGCACTGGCCTTCTCGATGGCCTCGTAGTAGTTGAGCAGCTTTGTACTCATGATCTTCTTCTGTGTGTAGGTGCTCGTGGCGTTCACAGCTTGCCCGCCTCGACCTGGGGACCGATGGCGATCCAGGCGTCGCGCAGCGGCCCGATCAGGCGCACGCATTCGTCGAGCGCGGCTTCGTCGTTGCGCAGGTTCGCGGCAAGCAAGCGCAGCGCGACGTAGGCATAGAGCGAATCGAGGTCCGCGGCCAGGCGGCCACCGGCCTCCAGGTTCAGGCCCGCCTTCAGGCCCTCCTCGACGATGCGGGCGGCGCGGCCGATGGCCTTGCCCTTGGCCTCGATCTGCCGGGCTTGCATGGCGCCACGCGCCAGCGCGATCGCATCCATGAAGCCGTTGAACAGCAGCTCGATCAGCTTGTGGGCCGACGCGGCGTTGACGCTGGTCTCGACGCCCACGCGCGCGTACGCGTTGGCGAAGCCGTGGGAACGTCCGAATGCAGAAGGATGTGCAGCGGTGAACATGGTGGCGATGTCGGGGTGCGAGTCCGTAATTTGTTCGTCTTGAGTTGTTATCGGAAGTTGCGACGTCGGCCTTGAAGCGAAACTGTCCGGATTGATGCCCCAAGTCCTTGCAAGGCCAGGGACAGCCTCGCGAAGGAAATCCGTTCAGCCGCGCCTGCGACTCTTTCGCTATGCCGACTTCTGCATCAACGTGACCTGCTGCGACACATAGCTCGACAGCGCACTCATCTTCGCCATCGTCGTATCGAGAGCCTGGTACTGCGCGGTCAGGCGCGCCTGCGTCGCGTCCAGATGCACCTGCATGTCGTCCTGCTGCTTCTGGTTGCGCGACAACTCTCCCTGCAGGCCGCTGCTCCGGCTGTAAAGCGCGCCGTCCACCGCCGTCGCCCCATCCCCCATGGTTGCGAAGCGCACCGCGATGCCCGTGTTCTCGCTGGTGGTTCCCTGAGTCGCGAACAGCTTCTGCAACTCGGTGGGATTCGACAGTGCCGCGGTCAGCTTGTTCTGGTTCGAGAGCGCGAGCGTGCCGTCCTTCTGGACAGCGATGCCGATGTCGGACAGGCGCGCGAATGCGGTCGACGTCGTCGAAGTGGTATTGACGACGGCGCGCAGCTGGTTCTGGAATCCGATGATCGAGGGGTCGCCGGTGAGCGGGCCGTCATGGCGCGCCGTGCCCGCGGCCACGGCGGTGGACGAGTCATATTTGGTCTGCAACGAGATGTAGGACTGCAGTGCGGAGTAGGCGCCCACAAAGTCGGTGATCGCCTTTTGCATCGAGGCCGTGTCGATGGCCACGTTGACGTCCACCGGCGTGTCGCTCTTCTTCAGCAGCGTCAAGGTCAGGCCATCCGAGACGTTGCTCAGCTTGTTGGTGGCAGATTCGACCGCGATGCCGTTGACGGTGGCCTTCGCATTCAGTGCGTACTGATTGAGCGTCAGCTGGGACCCCGTCGCACCGGTGCTTCCATCAAACGCCAGCGCCGACAGCCCCGTGGCGGGATTGCCGTCGTCGACGTCCTCCGTGGCGGTGATCTTGAAGCCGTTGGCGATGCCCGTGGTCGTCGAACGCAGCGAGAGGCGCGAGCCATTGGCGTCGCTGATGATGGAAGCCGAAACACCGGCGTTGGCGCCGTTGATCTTGTCCCGGATCGCACTGAGCGAGGTGTCTCCCGCGCCGATCGTGATCTTGACGGCGCTCGTGCTGCCAGGCGCAAAGGTCGTGTTCGGCGGTGTCGCCGTGTCGGAGGTGTAGGTTCCGAGCTGGATCGTCAGCGTGCCCGTGTCGAGCCCCGTGCCCGCCGCCACTGTCGAAGTGACGGTCTGTCCCTGGGCGAGCTGCTGGACGCTGACCGAGTAGTCGCCGGCGGCCGCCGTCCCGCTGGAGGTATCGGCCGTCACGATGGTGGGATCGGCCGTGGTCGACGTGGTCTGCGTCCACAGCGAGGACGAGGACAGCGCCCGCGCCTTGTCGGCCATCGTCGACGTCAGGCTCTGGATCTGGCCAACGGCGGAAATCTCGGTCGTGACCGTGCTCGCCTTGTCCTGCAGCAGCGTGAGAGGCTGCGACTCGACGGCCATCAGCGACGAGATGATGCCCTTCACATCGAGTCCGCTGCCGATGCCGGCGGAGCTGATGGAGCCCGTCGTGCTGCTGGTGCTGCTCGTGGTGGTCATGGACATCCTTGGCGGTTCTAAAGCGAACTATCGGCGCGCGCCTGCGCAACTTGAGCGCCGCGAATGGGCTGGAACGCATTTCAAGGGGCCGAAATGCACCGCATTTCGTTCGATCGGGTCCAGGCGGGCATGAGAAAGGCGCGCCACGCAAACTCCGCGGACGGTCCCACGGGGTTTGCGGAGCGCGCCTGCCCGCGTCGCCGGGCGCACCCGGCCAAGGCCTTCGCTTTGCGACGGCGCTGCCAGGAGATCAGCCTTGCAGCAGCTTGAGCACCTGGTTGGGCAGCTGGTTGGCCTGCGCCACCATGGCGGTACCGGCCTGCTGCAGCACCTGGGCGCGGCTCATGTTGGCGGTTTCCGACGCGAAGTCGGCGTCCATGATCCGGCTGCGGGCGGCCGACTGGTTCTCCACGCCCACCTGCAGGTTGGTGATGATGGCGTCGAAGCGGCTCTGCGTGGCGCCGAAGGTGGCGCGCGTGTCGTTGATGCTGTCGAGCGCCTTGTCGATGTTGTTGATCACGGTGCCGATGGCGCCGGTGGTGGCCGAGGCGTCGATCACGGCGGTGGAGGAATTGGTCACGGCGGTGATCGTCGTGTCCAGGCTCATGTTCTTGGTGGCGATCGTGATCGTGTCGTCGGCGGTGGTGTTGGCGCCGATCTGGAAGACCAGCGAGGTCGCGTCCGCGCCCAGGATGTGCTTGCCGTTGAACGTGGTGCCGCCGATGACGCGGCTGATTTCCGCCTGCAGCTGCGCGAATTCCTTGTTCAGCGAGTCCTTGTCCGACGAGCTGTTGGTGGAGTTGCGGGCCTGCACCGCCAGTTCGCGCATGCGTTGGAGCGCGTTGCCGACCTGCGACAGCGCGCCCTCGGCCGTCTGCGACATCGAGATGCCGTCGTTGGCGTTGCGCACCGCGACGTTCATGCCGCGGACCTGGGCGTTCATGCGCTCGGCGATGGCGAGGCCGGCGGCGTCGTCCTTGGCGGAGTTCACGCGCAGGCCGGAGGACAGCCGTTGCATGGACGTCGCGAGCGAGCCCTGCGACATGTTGAGGTTGCGCTGCGCATTGAGCGAAGCAATGTTCGTATTGATGGTCAACGGCATGAATTTGCTCCAGGACTAAGGCACAACCGGCGAATGTGCCGGAACTTGAGTTCGATGCGTGGCTGTCAGGCAGGCCTTTCGAGCCCCGCACCTCCAAGCCCGGTACTTGGTCACCCCGACTTCGCTCTCGCTTCATCGCCGGTGCTTCCGGACCGCGTTCCCCGAAATCTTTTGGATGTAGGAGACGTTGGATTGGATTGTGCGAATACTTGAGGCCGGCCAAATCGCCGATATGAGCCCCCAAACCCCCCTTTTCCTGGACCAGACGGCCGGCCCGGATCCCGTCCGGACGCCGGCCGCCCATAGGCAAAAGCCCCGCCGGCTTGCGCCAGGCGGGGCTTTGTTCATGCAGAGCTGGAACCGGGCGCTCGCCCGGCTTGCCGGCGCTCAGCGCAGGAGCGTCAGAACCTGCTGCGGTTGCTGGTTGGCCTGGGCGATCATCGCCGTGCCGGCCTGCTGCAGCACGTTGGCGCGGCTCATGTTGGCGGTTTCCGCCGCGAAGTCGGCGTCCATGATGCGGCTGCGGGCGGCCGACTGGTTCTCGACGCCCGATTGCAGGTTCGAGATGATCGAATCGAAGCGGCTCTGCGTGGCGCCGAAGGTCGCCCGCGTGTCGTTGACGTCGTTGATCGCCTTGTCGATGTTGTCGATCACCGTGCCGATGGCACCCGAGGTGGCCGACGAATCGATCTTGGCGCTGCCCGTGTTGGTCACGGCCGTCATCGTCGTGTCCTTGGTCATGTCCACCGTCTTGACCGACACCGTGTCGTCGGCCGTCGTGTTGGCGCCGACCTGGAAGTTCAGCGTCGTCGCGTCCGAGCCGAGCATGTGCTTGCCGTTGAAGGTCGTGCCGCCCAGGACGCGGGTGATTTCGGACTGCAGCTGCGAGAACTCCTTGTTCAGCGAGTCCTTGTCCGACGAGCTGTTGGTGGAGTTGCGGGCCTGCACCGCCAGTTCACGCATGCGCTGCAGCGAGTTGCTCACCTGGGCCAGCGCGCCGTCGGCGGTCTGGGCCAGCGAGATGCCGTCGTTGGAGTTGCGGATCGCCACGTTCATGCCGCGCACTTGCGAATTCATGCGTTCGGCGATCGACAGGCCGGCGGCGTCGTCCTTCGACGAGTTGATGCGCAGGCCCGAGGACAGGCGCTGCATCGACGTGGCGAGCGACATCTGCGAACCCGACAGGTTGCGCTGCGCGTCGATGGAGTTGATGTTGGTGTTGATCGAGAGAGTCATGGCAATTCCCGTTGGGTAGGTGGAGATTTCAGAGGAAACTTTCCGGCAAGAGCACTGGCGTTCGGTTGCCTAGCGCCAGGTGCTCCTACGGTCTGCTCGGTGTCTTTCGTTCACCGCCAGGCCCTTGGCCACTCACCGGACCCAAGCTCGATTTGCTGAGCCTGTTGCCTTGTTTATCGGGGGGTTTCCGACAAATCTTTAGCCCTGAATGCACGAGCGCTCATCCGATTTCTCGAACGAGCGCACGTTTGAACAGAGGGGGAAAAGCCGCAAACGGCATCGCTTTCCAGCGAGGCCGCTTGCGCTGGCGGCGCGCTTCACGCGGCGCCGCCGTCCACCGGATCAGCGCAGGAGCGTCAGAACCTGCTGCGGTTGCTGGTTGGCCTGGGCGATCATCGCCGTGCCGGCCTGCTGCAACACGTTGGCGCGGCTCATGTTCGCGGTTTCCGCCGCGAAGTCAGCGTCCATGATGCGGCTGCGCGCGGCCGACTGGTTCTCGACGCCCGACTGCAGGTTCGAGATGATCGAATCGAAGCGGCTCTGCGTGGCGCCGAAGGTGGCCCGCGTGTCGTTGACGTCGTTGATCGCCTTGTCGATGTTGTCGATCACCGTGCCGATGGCGCCCGACGTGGCCGAGGAGTCGATCTTGGCGGTCGTCGTGTTGGTCACCGCCGTCATCGTGGTGTCCTTGGTCATGTCCACCGTCTTGACCGACACCGTGTCGTCGGCCGTCGTGTTGGCGCCGACCTGGAAGTTCAGCGTCGTCGCGTCCGAGCCGAGCATGTGCTTGCCGTTGAAGGTCGTGCCACCCAGGACGCGGGTGATTTCGGACTGCAGCTGCGAGAACTCCTTGTTCAGCGAGTCCTTGTCCGACGAGCTGTTGGTGGAGTTGCGCGACTGCACCGCCAGTTCACGCATGCGCTGCAGCGAGTTGCTCACCTGGGCCAGCGCGCCGTCGGCGGTCTGGGCCAGCGAGATGCCGTCGTTGGAGTTGCGGATCGCCACATTCATGCCGCGCACCTGCGAATTCATGCGCTCGGCGATCGACAGGCCGGCGGCGTCGTCCTTCGACGAGTTGATGCGCAGGCCCGAGGACAGGCGCTGCATCGACGTGGCGAGCGACATCTGCGAACCCGACAGGTTGCGCTGTGCGTCGATGGAGTTGATGTTGGTGTTGATCGAGAGAGTCATGATTCACTCCTGGGGAGACAAAATTCGGCGGGATTGCCGGGTTTTTCGCCCCAAAGTCGAAAAACGGTAGGGGCCGTGAGTTGGTTTTCGGAGCACCGATCGGAAGACTTGAGGACTTTTTGATCGGCTCTTCGCGTGACCGCCGCCATGGCCTTGTGCATCGCGCTCCGCCAGCTACGCGGACGTTGCCCTCCGCGCCGCACGGCGCGTTCCCGCGAACTGCACCGTGACTGGGCCTGTTATCGGAACGATCGCGCCCGGACTTCACCCTAGACTGGCCCGATCATGAGGAATTCCGCCAGCCATACCCCTTCCGGCTCCGCCAGCGCCCGCCGTGCCGAGGCCCACCGCCAGGCCGGCCTGCACGCGCACCGTGCACGCCGCTGGGACGCGGCGGTACTCGAGTTCGAGCAGGCCACCGTGCTGGCGCCCGCCGACTCGCTGATGTGGATGAACCTCGCGCGCTCGCGCATGGCGCTCGGCCAGTACACCGCCGCGCTGGAGGACGCGCTGCGCGCCTGCGAACTCGACCGCACGAGTTCCGTCGCCTGCCGCGTGGCGGCCGACATGGCGCTGCAGATGGCGCGTCCCGCGGACGCGCTGCGCGCGCTGCAGGCGCTGTCGGACGAGGCGCCGCGCGACCACGACTATTACAACGCGCTCGGCAACGCGCTGTTCCAGACGCGCCAGCCGCGCCCGGCCGTCGATGCCTATTTCAAGGCGCTGACGCTGAAGGTGGACTCGGCCATCGTCCATTACCGCCTGGGCCTCGCGTTCATGGACATGGCGATGGACCTGGAGGCCGCCGAATGCTTCCGCACCGCCATCTCGCTGGACGACGGCGCCACGCGCGCGCTCGCGCTGAGCCTGGTGGTGCAGACCAATCGCCAGGCCTGCGAGTGGAAACAGGACGCCGCCGACACCCGCGCGCTGCTCGAGGCCGTCGACCGCGACGACCCGGAGACCGCGCGGCTGCTGCTGCCGTTCGCGCTGATCTCCATCGAATCGACGCCGCAACAGCAGCGCCGGCTGGGCGAGCGCCGAGTGGCCGGCCTGACCAGCGCCATCGTGCCGCTGCCCGCGCCCGGGCCGCGCCGCCCCGGCCGCATCCGCGTGGGCTACCTGTCGTCCGACTTCTACCACCACGCCACCGCGGTGCTGATGACCGAGCTGCTGGAGCGCCGCGACACCCGCCGCTTCGAGACCTTCCTGTATTCGCACAGCCGCGACGACGACTCCGAGACCGCCCGCCGCGTGCGCGCCGCCTGCGAGCACTACGTCGATATCCGCGACACCGGCAACTGCGCGGTGGCGAACCGCATCCGCGAGGACGGCATCGACATCCTCATCGACCTGAAGGGCCACACCCGCGACAGCCGCATGGAGCTGATGGCCTACCGGCCCGCGCCGGTGCAGGCCGCCTACCTCGGCTACCCGGCCACCACCGGCGCGCCCTTCATCGACTACATGATCGGCGACCGCGTCACGACGCCGCTCGCGCACGCCGCGAACTACACCGAGCAGATCGCGCAGCTGGACGGCTGCTACCAGCCCAACGACGCCGCCCGCCCGCTGCCGCCCTGCCCCTCGCGCGCCGAGCTGGGCCTGCCGGAGGACGCGGTCGTCCTGTGCTGCTTCAACCAGACCTACAAGCTGTCTCCCAACATGCTGGACCTGTGGTCGCGCATCCTCGCCGGCGCGCCGCGCACGGTGCTGTGGATGCTGGCCTGGAATCCGCACGCCAGGGAAAACCTGTTGCGCGAACTCGCCGCCCGCGGCGTCGCGCCCGAACGCGTGTTCTTCGCCGCCAAGCTGGACCTCGCCAGCCACATCGCCCGCCTGCGCTCGGCCGACCTGTTCCTGGACACCTGGCCCTGCAACGCGCACACCACCGCCAGCGAGGCGCTGTGGGCCGGCGTGCCGGTGCTCACCGTGCCTGGCCCGACCTTCGCGTCGCGCGTGGCGGCCAGCCTCGTCACGGCCTGCGGCCTGGGCGACCTGGCGTGCCGCAGCGAGGCCGACTACGTGGAGCTCGCCACCGCGCTGGCCAACGAGCCCGACACGCTGCGCGGCATCAAGGCCCACCTCGACGTGAACCGCCGCCAGCTGCCGCTGTTCGATGCCGAGCGCCTGGCGCGCGCCATGGACGCCCTGCTGACCCGCATGCACGAACGGCACCTCGCCGGACTCGCGCCGCAGGCGCTGGAGGCGAACGCTTCATGAGCCTGTACAGAGTCGCGCTCGTCATGATCGCGCGCAACGAGTCGGCGCGCATCGTGCGCGCCCTCGCGAGCGTCGCGAACTGCGTCGACGAGCTCGTGGTGCTGGACACCGGCTCCACCGATGCCACGGTCGCGCTCGCGCGTTCCGCGGGCGCGCGCGTGGGCCACTTCACGTGGTGCGACGACTTCGCCGCCGCCCGCAACGCCGCGCTGGCCCTGGCCGACGCCGACTGGGCCGTGGTGGTCGACGCCGACGAATGGATCGCCGAGGCCGGCATCGAGCTGCTGCAGCTGCGCCACACCTTGCCCGACTTCGTGGGCACGCTGCGCGTGGACAGCCAGTTCGACACCCCCATCGGCGTGTCGCTGGCGCCCAGCTGGCTGCCGCGCGTGCTGCCGCGCGGCGTGCGCTACGCGGGCCACGTGCACGAACAGCCGAAGCACGCGCTGCCGGTGAGGCGCCTGCCCACGGTGCTGGCGCACGACGGCTACCGCGCCGACGCGCTCAAGGCCAAGGCCGGCCGCAACGCCGAGCTGCTCGCGCGCGCGCTGGCGCAGGCGCCCGACGACGCCTACCTGCACTACCAGATCGGCAAGGACCACGACGTCTACGAACGCTATGCGGACGCCTGCGCGCACTTCGCCCGGTCGAGGGCCTGCGAGGAGGCCAGCGGCGCCAGCGTCACGCTGGCCGGCACCACGCCGGGCTGGCACCACGACCGGCTGGTGCGCGAGATCCATGCCCTGAAGAAGTGCCGCCAGCATGCCCGGGGCGTGCTGCTGGCCGAAGGCGCGATGGCCGCCTGGAGCCACTCGCCCGACTTCTTCTTCGCGCTCGGCGACCTGCTGCTGGACTGGGCCACGGAGGAGCCGGCGCGCGCCGGGGAGCTGCTGCCGATGATCGAGTCCGCGTGGCGGCGCTGCCTGGAGATCGGCGAGCAGCCGGATCTCGAAGGCTCGGTGGCCGGCCGCGGCTCCACGCTGGCCGCCCGCAACCTGATCGTGCTGTACGAGGGCACCGGCCGCGCGCTCGAAGCCCTGAAGCTGCGCCAGGCCCACTGAGCCCGCGATCGCGGGCTCAAGTCCGGACGGGAATAGCCGGCCCCCACCGGCCCTTTTCGGGGCTTGGCCGGGCGCGGCGCTCTTCAGAATCGGTTCCATGACCGCTCCATCGTCCGGGGTGGTCCCCGATTCAATCCCGGAGCCCGGATCCATGAAGAACCCTCCCGCAATCCACCTGGCGATCATCCAGCCGGCCGGCTACGTCCACTCGCTCGGCTTCCTGGACCAGGCGCGCTACTTCCGCCACATGTTCCGCCGGCTGGGCGCGAAGGTGACGATGGCCAAGAACCGGCTGCGCGAGGACGCGGTGAACTTCGTCTTCGGCGCCCACCTGGGCTTCCCGGCCGACTGGCAGGAACGCAACGCCTGCGTGTTCGTGAACCTGGAGCAGCTGGGCCAGGGCGGCGCCCCGGTGAGCCCCGACTACCTGGCGCTGCTGCGCCGTTCGGCCGTGGTCGACTACGACGCCGCCAACGTGCCGGCCTACGCGGCGGATCCGGCCGACGTGCCCATCGTGCCGTTCGGCTATGCCTCGTACCTCGACAAGCCCGCGCTGCCGCTGGAGGAGCGCGACATCGACCTGCTGTTCTTCGGCAGCATGAACCCGCGCCGCCAGCAGTTCATCGCCCGCGTGGAGGCCGCCGGCTTCAACGTGGCCACGTTCGACGCGCCGGTCTACGGCCCGGAGCGCGACGAGTTCATCGGCCGCGCCAAGGCGGTGCTCAACTGCCACTACTACGAGAGCAACCGCTTCGAGCAGGCGCGCGCGTTCCATTGCCTGTCGCTGGGCACGCCGGTGATCTCCGAGTACACGCCCACCACCGATCCGGCGCCGGCGTTCGTCGACTCGGTGCTGTGGCTGCCCGAGCAGGTGGAGGAATGGTTCCGCCTGCACTTCGGCAGCGAGGCCTTCTACGAGGAAGCACGCAAGCGCCTGGCCGCGTTCCGCACGCCCGACGCCGCGCACGATCCGATCGAGCAGTACGCCGACCTGCTGGCCTTCGCCGGCGGCTTCCAGCAAGGTTTCGACCGCGTCCGCGATCCGGGCCCGTGGCGCCCGCGCGCGATCAACCTGGGCTCCGGCAAGGACTACAAGCCCACCTGGCTCAACATCGACATCCTCGACCGCGCCGAGCCCGACCTGGTGCTGGACCTCGGCCGGCCGGTGACGCTGCCCCACGCCGCGCCCACGCGCATGGGCGGCACGGTGCTGCTGGAGGAAGGCTCGCTGGAGCTGATCTACGCCAACAACGTGCTGGAGCACGTACCCGACCTGCCCATGCTGATGACCAACGCGCTGGCGTTGCTGAAGGTGGGCGGCGCGTTCTCCATCGAGGTGCCGTACGAGAAGGCGCTGACGGCCTGGCAGGATCCCACGCACCTGCGCGCGCTCAACGAGAACTCGTGGATCTACTACACCGACTGGTTCTGGTACCTCGGCTGGTTCGAGCACCGCTTCGAGGTCGCCCAGTCGCAGTGGCTGGACGCGAACGTGCAGCCCTGCGGCAAGGAGAACGCGGCGTTCATGCGCGTGGCGCTGCGCAAGATCGCGACGACCCCGCGCGAGCGCACCACCGCACGCACGATGCGCGCCGACTTCGGCGGCCTGGACCCGGACGAACAGTTCGCCGAAGACGAAGCCGCCGCGCTGATCTGACGTTCCAGACACGGAGACGACAACCGACATGAACACGCTCGCGATCGCGATGATCAAGAACGAGGCCGACATCGTCGAGGCCTTCGTGCGCCACAACCTCTGCCTGCTGGACCTGCTGGTCGTCATCGACAACGGCTCCACGGACGGCACCCGCGAGATCCTCACCTCGCTGCAGCGCGAGGGCCTGCCGCTGGTGGTGTTCGACGACCCGATCTTCGGCTACTTCCAGTCGGAGAAGGTCACCCACGTCTACCGCAAGGTGGCGCCGGTCTTCAATCCCGAGGTGGTGTGGTTCCTCGACGCCGACGAGTTCATCCACGCGCCCTCGCGCGCCGCGCTCGACGCAGCCTTCGCCGCGGTGCCCGCCGGCCAGGCCGTGCTGCTGCCGTGGCGCACCCACCTGCCCGCGGCCGAGGTCGACCCGTCGCGCGTGCTGGCCGACCCGCTGGGCGCGATGCCCGATCGCCGCCGCCGCGAGGAGCCCACGTACTACAAGGCCGTGGTGCGTCGCGACCCGCGCGACGACGAGCGTCTGGTGATCGAGCAGGGCAACCACAACGTGCACCTCGCGGACGGAACGCGGCCGCCGGTGTGCACGATGGAGGGCGTCTGCGTGGTGCACCTGCCGGTGCGCAGCGTGGAGCAGCTGTCGGCCAAGGTCATCAACGGCTGGCAGGCCTACCTCGTGAAGAACCGCCACGCGGCCGTGCCCACCGCGGGCTTCCAGTGGCAGCAGCTGTACGAGCGCGCCGTCTACGGGCAGGGCCTCGACGCCGCCACGCTCACCGAGGTGGCGCTGGACTACGCCCAGTCCGCCCGCCCCGGCCGCAACCGCGCCGCCGACGCGCTGCGCGAGCCGGTGCCGTCCCGCTACGGCCCGCTGCGCTACCTGCACCTGGCGCGCACCAACCTGCTCGCCAAGATCGCGATGAACATGGAGTCGTTCATCCTCAACGGCGACGGCACCTTGAAGCCCGACACCGACGAGACCGCCGCCCCGCGCCGTGACATCGCGGGCCTGCTGGAGGTGCTGCGCCAGACCGACGCAACGACCCTGCGCGGCGCGCCCGCCAGCGAAGGCCTCACGTGGGTGATGGAACTGGCGCTCGCCAACCCCGGCTGGCGCGACACGCCGCAGGGCGAGGCCGAGCTGCTGCTGGCCGCCAACATGCCGGTGGACGCATTCGCCGCGCTGGCCGCCGACGCCGCCGCGCACCCCACGCGCCGCGTGGTGTGGTGGCCCGCGAACGAGACCGCCGCCGCCGCGACCGACGCCGCCCTGCTCGCCTGGTACCGGGCCGGCTGGGAGCCGCAGCTGCTCGAGACCATGGGCTACCGCGCCCTGTCGGCCTTCCCCGAACTGCGCCGCGGCGCGATCGTGCTGCATCCGGCGGAGCCGCAGCGCGCGGCCCGCGCCGCCGCGGTGCGCCAGGCGCTGGGCAAGCCAACGCCGGTGGGCGCCGCCGCGCTGGCCGCGCCCAAGCGCGTGCTGCATCCGATGCAGGACATGGCGCTCGCCGCCTGACCCCGACCGAAACTCACGTCCAGGAATTCCCATGGCCTTCTGCTGCCTCTGCGAGAACAACGTCGACGCCTGGGTGCCCCACCCGGCACGCGCCCAGCGCAGTCCCTTCATGGTGCTGATGGGCACGGTGGGCTCCGACCTGGCCGTCTACGGCTGCCCGCACTGCGGCTGCAACGACCGCGACCGCCACCTGTGGATGTACATGGCCGCGGCGGGACTGCCCGAGCAGCTGGCCGGCAAGCGCATCCTCCACCTGGCGCCCGAAGCCTCGCTGGAGCCGCGCCTGCTGGCCTGCCAACCGGCCGAGTACGTGCGCGGCGACCTGTTCCCGGCGCGCGCAGACATCCGCCGCGTCGACGCCGAGGCCATCGATTTCGAGGACGGCCGCTTCGACCTCATCATCGCCAATCACCTGCTGGAGCACGTGCGCCACCCCGAGCGCGCGCTGGCCGAATTCGCGCGTTGCCTCGCGCCGGGCGGCGTGCTGATCGCGCAGACGCCCTACGCGCCGGCGCTCAAGCACACGTTCGAGCTGGCCACGCCGCCGTCGGAGGACTTCGCGACGATCTACTACGGCCAGGTCGACCACGTGCGCCTGTTCGGCGGCGACATCGGCGCGCTGTTCAACGCGGCCGGCCTGACCGGCTCGCTGGTGCCGCACGCGCAGATGCTGGGCGACTTCGATCCGCTCGACTTCGGCTGCAACGGGCGCGAGCCGTTCTTCGCGTTTTCCAAGCCGGTGGCGGAGCTCGAGGTCGCCTGAGGCGACGGGCCGGGCCCGTGCGGCCCGGCATTCCTGGCGGCCGTCCCGGCCGCTCCGGCTCAGGCCGCCAGCAGCATCGGCACGTGGGCTTCGACCTTCGCCACGGCCGATTCGCGGACCAGGCCCGCGATGCGCTCGACATCGGCATCCTGCAACGCCGGATAGATCGGCAGGCACAGCACCTGGTCGGACGCGGCGCGGGCGACCGGCATCTTCGACGAGTCTGCCGACGGCAGGCCGCGGTACATCGGGAAGTCGGAGATCAGCGGGTAGAAGTAGCGCCGTGCCACGATGCCTTCGTCGCGCATGTGCCCGTACAGGCCGTCGCGGCCGAGCGCATGGCGCGAGTCGACCAGGATCGGGAAATAGGAATTGTTGGGGGTCGCGCCGGCCAGCGGCACCAGCGTGCGCACGCCCGGAACGCCGGCGAGCAGTTCGCGGTAGCGCCCGGCGATGACGCCGCGGCGCGCGATGGCGTCGTCCACGTGCTTGAGCTGGACGAGGCCGAGCGCGGCGTTGAACTCGCTCATCTTGCCGTTGATGCCGGTGGCGACGACGGTGGTCTCGTTGACGAAGCCGAAGTTCTTGAGGTGGTCGATGCGCTGCTTCGTCTTCGCGTCCGGGCAGATGATCGCCCCGCCCTCGAACGTGTTGAACACCTTGGTGGCGTGGAAGCTCAGCACCGACAGGTCGCCGTGCTCGAGGATGCTGCGCATCTCGCCGCCTTCCTCCCGGCGCACGCCGAACGCGTGCGCGGCGTCGTAGATCACCTTCAGGTTGTAGTCGTCGGCGATGCGCTGGATGGCATCGACGTCGCACGGCGTGCCGTAGCAGTGGATCGGCATGATGGCCGTGGTCTGCGGCGTGATCGCGGCCTCGATCTTCGCGGGGTCCATGTTGAGCGTCACGGGATCGACGTCGACGAAGACGGGCTTGATCCCGTTCCACATCAGCGAGTGCGCGGTGGCGACGAAGGAATACGGGGTGGTGATGACCTCGCCGGTGATGCGCAGCGATTGCAGCGCCGTGACCAGGGCGATGGTCGCGTTCGTGAACAGGCTGATGTGCCTCACGCCCAGGTACTCGCACAGCGCCGCTTCCAGCATCTGGTGGAACGGCCCGCCGTTGCTCAGCACGCGGGTGTCCCAGATCTGGCGCAGGTACGGCATGAACTCCTCCAGCGGAGGCAGTTCGGGCTGGGTCACGTAGATCGACTTGCTGGCGGCCATGGGTGCGTCCTTCATTCGGCGGCGGCGCGCAGAGCCACGCGTCCGTGTCCGAATGATGGCCGGGCGGGTCGCGCGGCGATCCGCGGAAATGCCGGGGCGACGCCCGCCAATTGGCCCCTCCCGGGCCGCCGAAGACGCGATCTGGCGCCCATCGGGCCCGCAGTTCCATCGATCGCCCGCCGGGCAGTGCGCGGATCATCGCCACATCGCCCCGCAAAGGCCCAAGGACGCGCATGCCGACGATCACGACCCTCATTCCCGCCTACAAGAAGGAGTTCCTGGGCGAGACGCTGCTCGGCCTCGCGCGCCAGACCTTCCGCGACTTCCGGGTCATCCTCTCCGACGACAGCCCCGACGACGAGATCACGCACCTGATCGCGGCCGGCCACTACGGGGACCTGTCGAAGTCGCTGGACCTGCAGGTCGTGCGCGGCCCGAAGAACGCCCGCCTCAACCACCAGTCGCTGATCGACCGCTGGGCCGGCAGCTCGCCGTTCGTGCACCTGCAGCTCGACGACGACGTCGTCTTCCCCGAGTTCTACCGCAGCCACATGGCCGCGCACCAGGCGGGCCGCTTCAGCGCGTCCATCAGCCGACGCTGGGTGACCCACGGCGACACGCGTCCGGTGATGGGCATCAACCAGCCGCAGGTCGTCGCGCAAAGCCCGCTGCTGCATGTGCCGGTCGATGCCGACACGCTGTTCCGCACGATGGTGCCCACCTGCAACAACTGGATCGGCGAGTTCACCCACATGGTGATGTCGGCCGAGGGCGCGCGCACGTACCCGCGCCCGCCGGTGGACGACCTGTCGTACTACGGCTGGCTCGACGTCGGCTTCGTGCTGACCGCGGTGCAGACGGCCCCGCTGGTGATCGTGCGCGACCACCTGGGCATCTTCCGCCAGCATGCCGCGCAGACCACGCACCAGATGAAGTCCGGCATCGGGCGCGTGTCGTCGCTGGCCTGGGTGACCACCGCCCTGCTCGCCTGGCGCGAAGGCCGCATCACGTCGGCCGACGTCGTCACCGCGATCAAGTGGAACGTGCACCAGTGCCTGGAGCGCTTCGGCGAGGACGACGCCGTGATCAACGAATCCTTCGACCTGATCCAGGCGCATGGCGCCGACCTGGAGCGCCTGTGCGCGGCCTGGCGGCCGTTCTGGCTGCGCCTGCTGGCCAGCCATCCGGCCACGGCGCCGGCGACCCTCCCGGCACGCGAGTCGGCCCTCGCCTGACCTGCCCATGACCAACGGCGACTTCAAGCTCGACGACGTCCTGGCCGCGCTCGACGCGCTGGGGCTTCCGTTCGCGGTGCACGGCCGCCGGGACCTGGCACCGCTGCGCTTCTGCAGCCTGTTCGCGCAGGAGCCGCACGGGCTGTACTTCTGGGAAGGCGACGACGCGCCGGCATTCGAACACGCCGACATCGCGGTCCTGACCGCCGCGCGCCTGCCCGGCGACATCGCCTGCCAGGTCGTGCTGGCGCATCCCCAGCGCGCCTTCTACCTGTTGATGCGCCACTTCTTCGCCGCGGACGCCGCCGAGCGGACGACGATCCATCCAACCGCCGTGATCGCCCCGGGCGCGCGCATCGGCGCGGGCACGGTGATCGGCCCGTACTGCGTGATCGGCGACTGCGCCATCGGTGCCGGCTGCCACTTCGATTCGCACGTGGTCGTCAAGGACGGCTGCGTGATCGGAGATCGCGTGACCATCGAATCCCATTCCACGATCGGCGCCACCGGCGTCGCCTGGGTGTGGGATCCGGCCACCGGCGAGCGCATCGTGCAGCCCCAGATCGGCGGCGCGCGCATCGGCGACGACTGCTTCATCGGCACGGACGTCACCGTGGTGCGCGGTTCGGTCAACGAGGTCACCTCGCTGGGCAACGGCTGCGTGGTTGCGCACGGCACCAAGATCGGCCACGGCTGCGTCATCGGCGCCCATGTGCATTTCGCCAACAACGTCTCGATCGCCGGCAACTGCCGCCTGGGCGACCGGGCCTTCCTGAGCTCCGCCAGCGTGCTCAGGCCGCGCATCGCGCTCGCGCGCGGTGTGGTCGTCGGAGCTGGCGCCGTCGTCACCCGCAACGTGGATCTGGAAGGTGTCGTGGTCTCGGGCGTTCCCGCCCGGCTCATGGACACCAAGGCCAGCCACTCGGGCGTTCCCAAGCTTCCCTCCTGAAAGGACTCGCCATGCATGGTTCCTACGTTTCCCCCCAAGCCACGCTCGGCGCCGGCGTCAAGATCGGCCGCTTCTGCATCGTCGAGGACGGCGTGGCGCTGGCCGACGGCGTCGTGCTGGAGGACTACGCCATGGTGCAGGCCGGAGCCCGCATCGGCGCGCGCACGAAGATCGGCACCTACACGAAGATCGGGCGGGACGTTCGCATCGGCGAGGATTGCTCGTTCACGTCGTTCTGCGAGATCCGCGACCGCTGCGACCTGGGCGACCGCGTGCTGATGGGCAGCCGCGGCACGCTCTCCGCGGGCACGGTGGTGGAAGACGAAGTGGTGATGAAGTACGCGTTCGTCGTCACGGACACGCCCGACCTGACGAAGAACAACGAGAAGAGCGTCGGCCGCCTGAAGCGCAGGTCGCGCTTCGGCGCCAGCGTGGTGATCATGCCTTCGGTGACCATCGGCGAGAACGCCGAGATCGGCGCCTGCTCCCAGGTGCGCAAGGACGTGCCGGACAACCAAGTGTGGTTCGGCACGCCGGCCAAGTACTACCGCGAGGTGGACGGCACGGCCGCTCCCGTGGCGGCGCCGGCGCGCAAGCTCGCCCTCGCGCGCTGAGCCTGCGATTCAGACCAGCTGCATCTGCGCGTGCAGCACCATCGCCCGAAGCGTGGCGTGCTCGCGCTCGCTGAGGCGGCGCGGCTCGATGCACAGCAGCAGCAGGCGTGCCGGCGTGCCGTCGGGCGCCTGGAACGCCTCGGAGGCCACCAGGTGGAAGCCGGAGTGGTCGCGTGAGAGCAGGCTCGTGGCAATGGCGTCGCCCGTCACGATGCGCGCAGCATCGACGTTGCACATCTTGGCGATGTCCATCAACAGGAAGCCGATATCGTCGAACGGGGGCATCGTGGGCTCGCTCGGTGGGAGGGCAGCTGGCGCGGGGGGTCAGTGGGTCGAGGCGACGACGGTGGAACCCGCCGTCACCGCGGCCAGGGCGTAGGCGCCCGAGTTGGCGGCCACGGCGGTGCAGACGTCCAGGTCCTGCCAGGACGTCGACACCTGGCCGGCGGCCACGTCGATGTCGACCGCCAGCGGCAGGCCGCCCTGCGCGGTCGAGGGCACGGCCAGCGCGGACTCGAGCCCGCTGAGCGTGACCACGGAGTCGGCCAGCGGCGCGGACGCGTCGTTGGCGGCCAGCAGCAGGCGCAGCTGGCGGTAGTGGCCGTCGGGCAGGGCCGCCAGGTCCAGCGGCAGGGTCGCGCCGGAGGCCAGCGTCAGCAGGTCCACGCGCACCGGCGCGGCCAGGGCCACGTCGACCCAGCCCGGGCTGGCCGGGTCGGCCGCGCCGTTGGTGTTCACGCGCGCGCCCGCGACGGTGACGTTGACTCTCTGCAGGCTGCAGGCGTGCGCCGTGGAGACGCTGGCCACGCCCGCGCCGCTGCCGCCGACACCGCCCACGTTCACGCTGGCCGCGCCCGCGCCGCTGCCGCCGACGCCACCCACGTTGACGCCGCTGGCCTGAGTGTTCGTGGCAACGTTGTCGTCGCCCGCGGCGCCACCGCCGCAGGCGGCGAGCAGCGACAGGGTGGCCAGGGCGACGGCGGTCAGAAGGGTCTTGCGGATCATGGCTGGAGTTCCTGCGCGTTGATGAGGTGTTCGAAGTAATGGATGCCCACGCCCACGCGGGCGGTGTCGCCAACCGGCAGCCCCGACGGGGGGAGATGCTCGATGTCGTGATCGGTCAGCCAGGCGTCCAGGCCCTCGAGCAGCGCCTGCGACTGGCGCGCGCTCATCTCGCGGAAGGCCGGCAGCGCGTCGACGGGAATGCCCACGTGCATCACCTTGCGCTGGTAGCGCGCATCGGTGGCCCCGTGCTCGATGTTGTGGGTGATGGTCTCGATGAGCTCGCCCACGTCGGTGCCCAGGATCCCGAGCTTCTGGACCATGCTGTCGTGCGGCACGAAGCCGCGCTGGCGCAGCGCGACCCGGCCGTCTGGCAGCAGCTGGACGGAGCCGACGCGCTGGAGCTCGTCGAGCACCGCGCGGGCGGGCACGTCGCCGCCGTGGGCGCGCACCAGCTCGGCGAAGCCGTTGGCGCCTTCCAGCGCCAGCGGTTGCGGCGCGCCGTCGGGCCCGGCGAAGCGCGACTCGCGCACCCAGGCGGTGAGCACCCGGGCGGCGCGGTTGTAGTGGGCGGTGGAGACGTCGGCGCGGGACGAGGGCTCGGCCAGCAGCAGGTTGACGTCCTTGCGGGTGAGGCCCGTGAGGATGGCGGCGCGCGAGATGGACGGCTTCTTGCCCGGCAGCGCGAAGTCTTCCATGGCGGTCTCCACGTAGACGCGCTTGGCGATCGATTCGAACGCGCTATAGGGGAACGAGTGCTTCAGCAGCAGCCGCACCAGGGGGCGCAGCAGCTTGGCCAACGCCAGTCCGATGGCGGAAACGAGCGTGGAATCTTCAAGCATTTGGGAAATATATCCCAAATGCACGGGATACACAGCCGTGGCGGCCGACAACTGTCGAGTTGCGGTGCGGGGTTTCGTGTAGGAATTTGCCTTACAGCCGGCGTGGCGCCAGGACGACTCAAGTCGCGGAAGTGGGCTTATGTTCCCTCCCAGTTCCCCGCTTTAAAGTTCATCCCACGTTGACACCGTTTGTTCCTCCACCAGACCCAAGGAAAAGCATCATGGAAACCACTCAAATCCTGGCCGAGATCCGCGAAGCCAACCTGTCGTACATGATGCTGGCGCAGAGCCTGATCCGTTCGGATCGCGAACAGGCGCTGTTCCGCCTGGGCATCTCGGAAGAAACCGCGAACATGATCTCGTCGCTGACCCCGGCGCAGATGATGAAGATCGCCTCCGGCAACACGCTGCTGTGCCGCTTCCGCATGGACGACGACCTGGTCTGGAACCTGATCACCAGCCACGGCAAGACCGCCGCGAACGAGACCGTCTCGCGCCTGCACGCGTCCATCCTGATGGCCGGCCGCCATCAGGAAGCCGCGTAAGCCGCTGGCCAGCCCGCGTCACCACAAGCAAATCACCAGGCAAGAGAGATCACCATGCGCGTCAAGAGCATCCTTACCGAAGCCCGTCAGATCGAGCGCGCCGTCACGCTCATCAAGCTGGGCGCCCGCCTGCAGGTGCTCGAGTCGGAAACCGATCTCTCCTACGAGCGCCTGCTGCGCCTCTACAAGGAAGTCTCCGGCCGCAGCCCGTCCAAGGGCCAGCTGCCCTTCTCGACGGACTGGTTCATGACCTGGCAGCCCAACATCCACGCCAGCCTCTTCCTGAACATCCACGAGTACCTGAACAAGGCCGCGGCGATGGAAGAGATCGACACGGTGATCAAGGCCTACCAGCTCTACATGGAGCAGACCGAGGCCCAGGGGCTGGAGCCGCTGCTGAGCGTCACCCGCGCCTGGCGCCTGGTGAAGTTCGTCGACAACGGCATGCTGACGCTGACCAAGTGCACCAAGTGCAGCGGCAACTTCGTCACCCACCCGCACGAGATGGCGCGCCACTTCGTCTGCGGCCTGTGCAATCCGCCGGCACGCGCCGGCAAGGGCAAGGCCGCCGGCGCCCTGTCCCTGGCCCACTGAATCCCGGCGTTCCGCTCGACGTGTCAACGTGAGGAAGTCGAGTCCGGACGCCCGGCAATGTGTGCTGTTCCGTGACCTAGTACGCGATTCTTTACAGATCGAGGCTTGATTGGTGGAACAAACCACCCGATATCAGGTCTAGTAGTCATCAGTTTTTCTTGCTTGTCTCCTCCTAGCACAACCCCTGTGCTTTCCAAGGCGATCCCTTACACGGGTCGCCTTTTTCTTTGAGCCGGCGTCCTGCTGCACCGCGGCAAGACGGCCGGATTTCCCGCGCTTTTCCATCGGGCGTCGAGTCTTCCGCGCCGGGACACTCGGGGCATGGCAACCTCTCCGCCCCTCGGCCGCACGGCCGCGCCGCGCTGGCCGCTGCCCGCGCTGCTGGCGTGGGCCGCCGGCTGGGTCGCGATGCTCGCCCTCCAGCGCACGGCCGCGCTGCCGCCGGCGCTGGCCGTGGCCGCCGGGCTGCTGGTGGCGGCCGCGCCCGCCCTGTTCGCCGCCACCTTCTGGCGCCGCGTGATCATCGCGGCCGGGTTCCCCGTGTCGCTCGTGGCCTCCGGCGTCGGCGCGGCGCTGCCCGCCTGGGCCTGGCTGCTGCCGCTGGCGGCGCTCGCGCTGGCCTACCCCGTCACCGCCTGGCGCGACGCGCCGGTGTTCCCCACCCCGCGCGACGCCCTCGCCGGCCTCGACCGCCACGTCGTCCTGGCGCCGGACGCCAGCGTGCTCGACGCCGGCTGCGGCCTGGGCCACGGCCTGCGGGCGCTGCGCGCCGTGTGGCCGCAGGCACGCCTGGCGGGCGTCGAATGGAGCTGGCCGCTGGCGCTGGCCACGAAGCTGCGCTGTCCGTGGGCGCGTGTCGCGCGCGGGGACATGTGGCGCGACACATGGGCCGCGCACGACCTGGTCTACCTGTTCCAGCGCCCCGAGAGCATGGCCCGCGCGCTGGCCAAGGCCGACGTCGAGATGCGCCCGGGCGCCTGGGTCGTGAGCCTGGAATTCGAGGCCGCCGGACGCCGGCCGCACGCCCGCATGGACATGGCATCGGGCCGGCCGATCTGGATCTACCGGGTCGGCTCATGACGCACGCCACGCTTTATCGAGTTTTCCCCGCCGGAATCAGCCCTGCGGATGCGTCTGCGGGCCCGATCCCCCCCATTTCCTGGCGATCCCGCCCTCAAGACGCGCGCCTGGCGAGTCGATAAAGCCGCATGGCTTCCCTTCGTCGGGGAGCCGCCATTCAAAAAGAACTGGAAGCGTACCCAAAATGTTCGTGATCGTCGGCTGGGTCGTCGCACTGGCTTGCATCTTCGGCGTGTATGTCGCGCACGGAGGCAACATCCACGTGATCCTGCACGCGCTCCCCTTCGAGATGATCACCATCCTCGGGGCGGCCGGCGGCGCGTTCCTGGCCAACAACCAGATGAAGGTCGTCAAGAGTTCGCTCAGGGGCATCGGCCAGTGCTTCAAGGGCAGCAAGTTCAACAAGGCGCGCTACATGGAGCTGCTGGCGCTCATGTATGACATCCTGCAGAAGGCGCGCAAGGAAGGCCTGATGTCCATCGAGAAGGACGTCGAGGATCCGCACAGCTCCGCGCTGTTCCAGAAGTACGCCATCGTCGGCAACGACCACCACGTGGTGGAGTTCGTCACCGACTACCTGCGCATGATGGTTTCGGGCAACCTGAACGCCCACGAGATCGAGTCGCTGATGGACTCCGAGATCGAGACGCACCACAACGAGGAACACGCGGCCGTGGCCGCCATCGCCCGCCTGGCCGGCGGCCTGCCGGCGTTCGGCATCGTCGCGGCCGTCCTCGGCGTGGTCAACACCATGGGCTCGGTGGGCCAGCCGCCGGCGGTGCTGGGCGGCATGATCGGCTCGGCCCTCGTGGGAACGTTCCTGGGCATTCTCCTGGCCTACGGCTTCGTCGAGCCGCTGGGCGGCCTGCTGGAGCAGAAGGTGGAGGACGCCGGCAAGGAACTGCAGTGCATCAAGACCACGCTGCTGGCCTCGATGCAGGGCTACGCGCCGCAGGTGGCGATCGAGTTCGGCCGCAAGGTGCTGTACTCGCCCGACCGTCCGACCTTCATCGAGCTCGAGAGCCACGTGAAGGGCAAGAAGTGAAGTACGGAAAGTAGGCCATGGCAGGCGACTCGAAGAAGCTCCAGCCGATCATCATCAAGCGCATCAAGAAGAGCGGCCACGCCGCTCACGGGGGTGCGTGGAAGATCGCCTACGCCGACTTCGTGACGGCCATGATGGCGTTCTTCCTGCTGATGTGGCTGCTGGGCTCCACCACCGACGGCGACAAGAAGGGCATCGCCGACTACTTCCAGTCGCCGCTCAAGATCGCGATGGCGGGCGGCTCCGGCTCGGGCGATTCCAATTCCGTGCTCAAGGGCGGCGGCGAAAGCCTCACGTCCACCGTCGGCCAGGTCAAGAAGGGCGACGTCGAGGCGAACAGGAACACGATCAACCTGCACAAGCTCAAGCAGGAGCAGATCCGCGCCGAGGTGGCGCGGCTGGAAGACCTGAAGCAGGAGATCCAGCAGAAGCTCGCCAGCAACGAGAAGCTGAAGGACATCAGCTCGCAGATCCGCCTGGACATGACCCGCGACGGCCTGCGCATCCAGATCGTCGACGACCAGAACCGCCCGATGTTCGCCTCCGGCTCGGCCACGATCGCCCCGTACATGAAGGAGCTTTTGCGCGAGATCGGCTCCGTGTTGACCGAAGTTCCCAACCGGTTGACGCTAGAAGGCCACACCGACGCCCAGCCCTTCCCGGGCGGCGACCGCGGCTACAGCAACTGGGAGCTGTCGTCCGACCGGGCCAACGCCTCGCGCCGCGAGCTCATCGCCGGCGGCCTGGCCGACGACCGCGTCCTGCGCGTGCAGGGCCTGGCGTCCAGCCAGCCCTTCGACGACAAGGATCCGCTGGCGCCCACCAACCGGCGCATCAGCATCATCGTGATGAACCGGGAGGCGGAGGACCGCATGTTCCGCACCGATCCCGACAAGGCCGCCCCGGACGCCGCAGATTCTCCGGCCTCGAGTGCGACCAATTCCACAGGCGCCGACTCAAGCGCACCCTCCACCGACCGATAACACTGCAGAACTTCGCCCTGAGGACCCCATGAGCAATCCCACCGACCTTAAATTCCTTGTCGTCGACGACTTCTCCACCATGCGCCGCATCGTGCGTGGCCTGCTGAAGGAGATGGGCTGCAACAACTGCGAGGAAGCCGAAGACGGCGCGGTCGCGCTCCAGATGCTCAAGGCCGCGAAGTTCGACTTCGTCGTCTCGGACATCAACATGCCCAACATGAACGGGTTCGACCTGCTCAAGGCGATCAAGGCCGACGACTCGCTCAAGCACCTGCCGGTGCTGATGGTGACCGCCGAGGCGCGCAAGGAAGACATCGTGCTGGCCGCCCAGTCCGGCGCCGCCGGCTACATCGTCAAGCCCTTCACCAAGGCGACCCTGGAAGAGAAGGTCCAGAAGATCATGCAAAAACTGGCGGCCACCGCCTGACCCGGGAGCGGATCATGAAGATGGAAGACATTGCCAAGATGAGGCCCGCCGACGCGCTCGCCGTCTCGCCCGAGGTGTTCCAGCAGCTGGGCAGCATCACGCGCCTGCTGCACGACACGATGCAGCAGCTGGGCGTGATGCCCAAGCTGCAGACCGCCACCGAAGGCCTGCCCGACGCACGCAGCCGCCTCAGCTACATCGCGACGAAGACGGCCGACGCCGCCAACAAGGTGCTCAACACCGTGGACGCCGCGAAGGTTGAACATCGCCAGATCTCCGACGCCACCCGCGCGATGGCCGCGATGATCGTCGCCGACCCGGTCAAGGCCGTGGCCTCGGGCGCGGTGATGAACTTCGTGCAGGAAGTCGAGGCCTCCACCAAGCGCATCGACGACCACCTCACCGACATCATGATGGCCCAGGACTTCCACGACCTGACCGGCCAAGTGGTGGCCAAGGTGGTGACGCTGGCCAACGACCTGGAAGACAGCCTCGTGAAGCTGCTGATCCAGGTGGTGCCGGAAGGCGTGCGCGAGCAGGTCGACCCGAGCGTGCTGAACGGCCCGGTCGTCAATCCGGAAGGCCGCACCGACGTGGTGTCCGACCAGGGCGAAGTGGACGACCTGCTGGCGAGCCTCGGGTTCTGATCGTTTCCCTCTGCTCATGAAAAACGCCCGCGGCTTGCGGGCGTTTTCGTTTCCGGCCGCAGGCGAGCGGCAAGCCCGAGGCCGATGTACTCGTGCCGTTGTGATTGCAACGCAAACGAAATACACTCGACGCATGAAATCTGCCGTCATTCCCCAGATCCGCGTCGAGCCCGAGTTGCGAGCTGAGCTGGAGTCCGTGCTCAAGCAGGGCGAGACCCTCACGGAGTTCGTCGAATCGACCGTGCGAAACGCGATCGCCTTTCGACGCGTGCAGACAGAATTCCACGAGCGTGCGATGGCTGCGTCACAGGAGTATCACCGCACAGGCGTCTCGGTGTCGGTCGAGGCCGTCCTGGAAAAGCTGCAATCGAAACTCGACGCAAAGCGCAGGCAAATCGGCCGATGACTTTTGTCGTCGAGCTGTCTCCCACGGCTGAAGCAGACCTCGAACGCCTCTTCGATTTCCTGCTTGATCAAGTCGAGACCGTCGAGGATCTCGATCGCTCGCAAGCCGCGATCGATTCCATCCGGGCGGCGGCCATGCACCGGCTGGCGATCGCGCCCTTCAGCTATCGAAAGGCAGCGCGGAACCCGGCGCAACGGGAGTTGATCATCCCGTTCGGAAATATCGGCTATGTCGCGTTGTTCGAAATCGTCAGCTCGGCCAAGGTCATCGTGCTGGCGGTGCGGCATCAGCGCGAAGAGGACTATCACTGACGCCGACCGGGCCTTGCAGCGGGTCGCCGAGACCGGCTACTCGCCCACCAACCCGTTGCGGATCGCGTAGACCGTCAACTCCGAGTTGTTCGTCAGCGCCAGCTTCTCAAGCACCCGCGCCCGATAGACGCTGACGGTCTTCGGCGACAAGGTGAGCTCGCTGGCGATGTCCGACAGCCGCTTGCCCGACGCGATCATCACCAGGGTCTGCAACTCGCGGTCGGACAGCTTCTCGTGCGCGTGCGCCACCTCGGGCGCCGTCAGGCTTTCCACCAGCATCTGCGCGATGTCGGGCGTGACGAACTTCCTGCCCTGCGACACCGTGCGCACCGCCGTGACGAGTTGCTGCGGATCGCCGCCCTTGTTGACATAGCCGTAGGCGCCGGCGCGCAGCGCGCGGATGGCGTACTGGTCTTCCGGGTACATGCTGCAGATCAGCACCTTCATCGTGGCGCCCTCGTCCTTGAGCACGGACAGGACATCCAGGCCGCTGCGGCCCGGCATGTTGATGTCCAGCACCAGCACGTCGCAGGTGTGGTTGCGCAGCAGCGAGCGCAGCTCGGGGTAGTCGCCGGCCTCGCCGACCACCTCGATGTCGACGGCGTCGGACAAGGTGTCGCGGATGCCGCGCCGGATCAGCGCGTGGTCGTCGCAGAGGATGACGCGGATCATAGGGTGCCCCAAACGGAAGGATCGTCGGAATCTTCGAAGCGCGGCGGCTCGGTGTCCGGCCCGAATTCGGACGCGTAGCCCTGGGCGTCGGCCAGCGGCACCGACAGGATCAGCGTGGTGCCGCCCGCACTGCTGGACAGGTCGACCCAGCCGCCGACGGTGTGCGCCCGCTCGTGCAGGCCGCGGATGCCGAAGCTGCGCGACTTGGCCAGGTCGGCGTCACGCAGGCCCACGCCGTTGTCGCTGATCTCCAGCGACAGCGTGCCGGCGGCCAGCGACAGGTCGATGCCCACCCGCGACGCGTTGGCATGCTTGGTGATGTTGGTGAGCGCCTCCTGCGCCGTGCGATACGCCACCAGCGGAACGCCCGAAGGCAGTTGCATCGTCTCGTGGCTGGTGCGGAACACGCAGGCGACGCTGGTGCGTTTCTCGAAGCGGGTGGCCATCCACTGCAGCGCGGCCACCAGGCCCTGCTCCAGGATGGCCGGATGCAGGTTGTGCATGATCCGCTTGCTGGACTCGATGGCCTGCGTGACCACCTCCAGCGCGGCCTGGGCCCGCTGCTGGACCTGCGCGTCGCTGGAATGACGGAGGATCCACGCGATGTCGAACTTCAGCGCGGTGAGCGAGCCGCCGACGTCGTCGTGGATCTCGCGCGCGATTGCGGCGCGCTCGTTGTCGACGCTGGTCTGCAGATGCTGCGCCAGCTCGGACAGGCGCTGGCGCGACTCGGCGAGCTGCTGGTCGGCCTGTTCGCGGGCCAGGCCGTCCTCGTGCGCGGCGATGGCGTGCTCGACGGCGGGCGCCAGGCGGGCCAGGTTGGCCTTGAGCAGGTAGTCGCCGGCGCCGTTGCGCATGGCGGCCACGGCCACGTCCTCGCCAATCTCGCCCGAGATCAGGATGAAGGGCAACGGCCGTTCGAGCGCCTTGACGATCTCCAGCGCCGCCAGGCCGGAGAAGCCGGGCACGTTGAAGTCGGACAGGACGATGTCCCAGGGCTCCTCCAGCGCGGCCCGGAAGGCCGGCTCCGAATCGACCCGCAGGGTCTCGACCTGGACGCCGCCGCGGCGCAGGTGGGCCATCTCGAGCTCGTGGTCGAGCTCGGAGTCCTCCAGGTGCAGCACGCGCAAGGAGGTGCGACGGGCCGGCGCGGCGTGGGATGGCATGGGGCGAGTGTATCCGCCGGTTTCGGGTCTGCCAGGCGTCCGGACGGGGTCGAAAAAAGCCGAAATGCGCCCCGGGAGCGGAACTCGGCCACGCTTGGCGAGAAATGGATGGGCTTTTCTGTCGTGATCCCCTCAATGTTCGGGGGTCACGTGCCGAAGAATCAGACGCAATCCCCACGGGTCTCGAGGCTGCGAATGGCCTCGCCCGAAGAACACGAACCGAATTCTTGGAGCCACGATGCTGACGAGTGACCCCCAGACCCCATCGCCCGGCGGAGGTTTCCCGCTGGTCGCTGCGGCCGACCTTCAGGATCACCTGATGGTCGCCTCGCACGACCTCGAACGCCTGCAACGCCTGCTCGAAGACGCGGGCGAGGCGCTGATGGGTCATTTCTACGGCGCGTCGAACCAGATGAACGTGCTCCGGGACGAAGCGCCGAAGGTCAACCTCGACGTCGCCCCGATCCGGGAAGCCATGCAGAGCCTGGCCGGCGCGATCACCGCGCTGCAGTTCCAGGACATGGCCACGCAACTGATCGCGCACACCCAGCGCCGGCTGCGCAACTGCGCCGACCGGATCGCCCGCGACGCGATGGGGGACGACGAGGATGGCGAGGCCATCGTCGAGGACGCCCCGATGCGACCCAACCCGGTGACGCAGGACGAGATGGACGCTGGCTCCATCGACCTGTTCTGATCCGACTTCCTCCTTCAAGCCCTATTCAAGACCCCTCCGGAGAACTGCAATGCACACGATTCTTGCCGTGGATGACTCCCCCTCGATGCGCCAGATGGTGGCGTTCACCCTGAAGAACGCCGGTTTCAACGTCATCGAAGCCGTGGACGGCCAGGATGCCTTCGAGAAGTCCAGCCAGCGCGACTACAACCTCGTCCTGACCGACCAGAACATGCCCCGCATGGACGGCATCAGCCTGACGAAGAAGCTGCGCGAGAACCCGAAGTTCAAGCAGACCCCGATCCTGATCCTGACCACCGAGTCCAGCGACCAGATGAAGATGGCCGGCCGCGCCGCCGGCGCCACCGGCTGGCTCGTGAAGCCGTTCGATCCCGCCAAGCTGATCGAGGTCATCGGCAAGGTCGTGCGCTGAGCGACTGCCTTTGTGGGACGACAGGCAGAAGAATTCCGGATCAGGAGAAATGAGAAATGGGTGAGATCAGTAACAACAGCAGTTCGGCCGGCATCGACCTGAGCCAGTTCTACCAGGTCTTCTTCGAGGAAGCCGGCGAGAACCTGGAGCTGATGGAGCAGAAGCTGCTCGAGCTCAACGTCGACGCCGCCGACGACGAGGAGATGAACGCCATCTTCCGTTGCGCGCACTCCGTCAAGGGCGGCGCCGCCACGTTCGGCTTCTCCGACGTCGCCGCGCTGACGCACCAGATGGAGACGCTGCTGGACAAGCTGCGCCGCCACGAACTGACCCCGACGTCGGCCATGGTCGACGTGCTGCTGGCCGCCGGCGACGCGCTGAAGGCGCAGCTGGCCGTGCACCAGGGTTCCGCGAGCAGCGCGCCCGACACCAGCGAGCTGCTGGGCCGCATCCGCGCGATGGCCGAAGGCCAGGCCGCGCCCGTCGCCGCCCGGGCCGCCGCGCCCGCGTCGGCGCCCGCCGTCGTCAGCCCGACGCTGAAGTCGATGCCCGTTCCCAAGGCGCAGACGCGCGCCATCGAACTGGTCGTCGGCCCGCTGGAAAGGCCCGAGACCGCCGATGCCCTGAGCGAGCTGTTCAGCGAGATCGAGGACCTGGGCACGATCGAACCCCTGGACGCCGGCCGCGCCGCGGACGGCATGCGCCGCTTCCGCGTGGTGACGACCACGTCCGACAGCGAGCTGCTGGACCTGTTCACGTTCCACGTGGCGCGCGAACTGATCCAGATGCGCGCAAGCGACCCGGGCTACGGCTTCTTCCCGGAGAACGCCGGCGCGCCGCCGGTGGAAAACCCGGTCGACCCCGGCTACGGATTCTTCGAGCCGTTGCCCGAGGCCGCCCAGGCCGACGCGGCGCCCGCGGCCGCCGACGCGAACGATGCCCCCGCCCCGGTGGCTGCCGCCGCCGCGCCGAAGGTCGCGGCCAAGACCGACGCGAAGACCGCGCCGTCGCCCGACCAGGCCACGCTGCGCGTCTCCATCGAGAAGGTCGACCAGCTGATCAACCTCGTCGGCGAACTCGTGATCACGCAGGCCATGCTGGCCCAGAACAGCCGCGAAGGCCAGCTGAACCAGCAACTGCTGGCCGGCCTGACCGACCTCGAGCGCAACACCCGTGACCTGCAGGAAGCGGTCATGTCGATCCGGATGATTCCGATGTCGATGGTGTTCAACCGCTTCCCGCGCATGCTGCGCGACCTGGCCGCCAAGCTCGACAAGAAGGTCGAACTGGTGACGCAGGGCGAAGCGACCGAGCTGGACAAGAGCCTGGTCGAGAAGATCACCGACCCGCTGACCCACCTGGTGCGCAACTCCTGCGACCACGGCATCGAAGTGCCGGCCGAGCGTCTCGCCAAAGGCAAGCCCGAGCACGGCACGATCACGCTGGTGGCGTCGCATCAAGGCGGCTCCATCGTGATCGAGGTGCGCGACGACGGCAAGGGCCTGTCGCGCCAGAAGCTGATCAGCAAGGCCCGCGAGCGCGGCATCGACGCGCCCGACTCCATGACCGACCAGGAGGTCTACGCGCTGATCTTCGCGCCGGGATTCTCGACCGCCGACGTCGTGACCGACGTGTCCGGCCGCGGCGTCGGCATGGACGTGGTCAAGAAGAACATCACCGCGCTGGGCGGCACGGTGGAGATCGACTCCGCCGAGGGCTACGGCATGAGCGTGAAGGTGCGCCTGCCGCTGACGCTGGCCATCATGGACGGCATGTCGATCGGCGTCGGCGACGAGTGCTACATCCTGCCGCTCGCCTCGGTGGTGGAATCGTTCCAGGTCGCCCCGGGCATGATCAAGACGATCGGCGGCTCGGGCCGCGTGGTGGAGGTGCGTGACGAGTTCATGCCCGTCATCGACCTCGAGCGCGTCTTCGAGGTGCCGCGCTTCGACTTCGAGCACGTCAGCAACATCATGGTGGTCGTCGAGGCCGAAGGCGCTCGCGTGGCCCTGCTGGTGGACGAACTGCTGGGCCAGCAACAGGTGGTGGTGAAGAACCTGGAAGCCAACTACCGCAAGGTGCAGGACGTGTCCGGCGCCACGATCATGGGCGACGGCCGCGTCGCGCTGATCCTGGACACCGGCTCGCTCGTTCGCCGCACCCGCCATTGAGGCCCTGCCTCACCCCGCATCCGCACGACATTCTTTCGAAACGGATACCTCCATGCTGAGCTCTCTTTCCATCCAGGCCCGTGCCATGCTTTTCTTCTCCCTCTTGTTCGGCAGCCAGGCTGTCGTGATCGCCGGCCTCGTGTTCGGCTGGTCGCCGGCGGTCTTCGTGTCGATCGGCATCGCGATGTGCGTGGCCACCGCCTACGTCTTCGCCACCGGCATGATCCTGGTGCGCCGCATGATCACCGAGTTCACCGCCCACACCATCTCGATGGGCCAGGGCGACCTCAGCACCACGATCCGCACCAGCGGCCCGGCCGCGACGACGGCGTCGCTGCGCGCCCTGAAGACGCTGCAGGACGAGCTGCGCAAGACGATCGGCTCGATCCGTTCGGGCACGCATGAGGTGTCGACAGCCTCCACCGAGATCGCCACCGGCAACCAGGACCTGAGCCAGCGCACCGAGCAGACCGCCAGCAACCTGCAGCAGACGGCCAGCTCGCTGTCGCAGCTCACCGGCAACGTGCGCCAGAGCGCCGATGCCGCCGCGCAGGCCAACCAGCTCGCCAGCTCCGCCACGCAGGTGGCGCGCCGCGGCGGGACGGTGGTCTCGCAGGTCGTGGCCACGATGGAAGAGATCAACTCGTCGTCCAAGAAGATCGCCGACATCATCGGCGTGATCGACGGCATCGCCTTCCAGACCAACATCCTGGCGCTGAACGCCGCGGTGGAAGCGGCCCGCGCCGGCGAACAGGGGCGCGGCTTCGCGGTCGTGGCCGGCGAGGTGCGTTCGCTGGCCCAGCGCTCGGCCGAGGCCGCCAAGGAAATCAAGAGCCTGATCGGCACCAGCGTGGACAAGGTCGAGACCGGCTCCAAGCTCGTGCAGGACGCCGGCTCCACGATGAACGAGATCGTGGCCAGCGTGCAGCGCGTCACCGACATCATCGGCGAGATCAGCGCCGCGGCGCTCGAGCAGTCGCAAGGCATCGGCCAGGTCAACGAGGCCGTCACCCGCCTCGACCAGATGACGCAGCAGAACGCCGCGCTGGTGGAGGAATCCGCCGCAGCCGCCGAGAGCCTGAAGGATCAGGCGCATCGCATGACCACGGTCGTCGCGAACTACAACCTGGGTGGCCTGTCGGAGGCCGGCAGCTTCGCCGCCCCGGCGCCCGCCGCCCACGTGCCGGTGGCCGCCAAGGCGATCGCCAAGGCCGCCGCGACGAAGCCGGCGCCGGCCGCCAGGCCCGCAGCCGTCAGGCCCGCAGCCGCCAAGCGGATCGCCGCCGCCAAGCCGCCCGCGGCGGCGGCCAAGCCCACAGCGCCCAAGGCCGCGCCGGCACCGGCCGCCGTCGCCCCGGCGCCCGCCCCCGCGGCCGCCAGCGGCGCGAGCGACGAGTGGGAATCGTTCTGAGCTCCTGCCTTCCACGAAGGGGCGCGCCAGCGCCCTTTTTTGTGCCCGCAAGACCGCCAGAAATGCGAAAAAAGCCCCTTCATTCCGCCCGGCCGCGGCCGATAACGGAAACAGAAGCCTTTCGTCCCCGACACACCGAACCGCAAAGCCCAGAGGATCCACCATGGACATGATCAAGGAAGCCACCCACATCGCCCGCCAGAGCGCCGACCGCTCCGCCGCGGCCGCCCAGGGCGCGAAGGGCGAGTTCCTGACCTTCCGCCTGGGTGGCGAGGAATACGGCATCGACATCCTGCGCGTGCAGGAGATCCGTTCCTACGAACAACCCACGCGCATCGCCAACACGCCGGAATTCCTGCGCGGCGTCGTGAACCTGCGCGGCGTGATCGTGCCGATCGTCGACCTGCGCCTGAAGCTGGGGTGCAAGGAAGCCGACTTCAACGCCTTCACCGTCGTCATCGTCCTGAACGTCAAGGGCCGCGTGATCGGCGCCGTCGTCGACTCCGTCTCGGACGTCTGCGAACTGGGCGGCGACACCATCAAGCCGGCCCCGACGCTCAACTCGCACGTCGACATGTCCTTCATCACGGGCATCGCCAACGTGGGCGAGCGCATGCTGATCCTGATGGACATCGAGGCGCTGATGAGCGCGTCAGACATGGGCCTCATAGAATCGGTGAACTGACAGCCCCACGGTCGCTGGCGCTCCCTGCCCCCGAGGGGCCGGCCGCGAGCGGCCCGGCAAAGCCGGATCCGCCGCTCCCTTGAACTTCGTTTGGAGTGCTTGAGCGGCAGCGCCGGCGCCGCTCAACCTTCCCCCGTAGCCGCCATCTCTGGCGGCTTCGTCGTTTCTGGGCGGAGAGCCCACAACGCCATGCACACAATCCTCATCCGGCGCTGCCGCCGGTCCTCGGCAAACGGAGTTCGAGGGAGCGGCGGATCCGGCTTTGCCGGGCCGCTCGCGGCCGGCCCCTCGGGGGCAGGGAGCGACAGCGACCGTGGGGCGATCATTGCTCGAGCGCCAGCGAGCGTGGGGGTCAACGGTCCCGCGGAAGAAAGTCTCACGCCGCGGCGCTCCCCCCGTCCCTAAGATGGCGCCACGTTCACAACGAACCCGAAACGAGTCCACGTGCCCGATCTCATCGTCCATGGCGGCCGCCCCCTCGGCGGCCGCATCACGCCCTCCGCCAACAAGAACGCCGTGCTGCCGATCCTGTCGGCCACGCTGCTCACGCGCGAGCCCGTCACGTTGCGAGGCGTGCCCGACATCACCGACGTCCGCAAGATCCTGGCCGTGTTCCGCGAGCTGGGAAGCCGCGTCGAGGGCGAACTGAAAGACGGCGTGCTGCGCATCCACCACGAGCACACGAATTTCGATCCCGCCGTGCACAAGCTCCCCGAGGAGATGCGCTCGTCGGTGATGCTGGTGCCGCCGCTGCTGGCGCGCTTCGGAAGCGCCCGCATCGAGAACGACGTGCAGGGCTGCACGCTGGGCGTGCGCGAGATCGACCCGCACGTGGAGGTGTTCGAGGGCTTCGGCGCACAGGTGGAGCGCGGCCCCGGCGCGCTGATCGTGCACGCCCGCCGGCCGCTGCACGCGCATCGCCGCTGGCTCGACTACGCGTCGGTCACCACCACCGAGAACTTCGTGCTGTGCGCGGCGCTGGCCGACGGCGAGTCGGAACTCACCAACGCGGCGTCGGAACCGCACGTGCAGGAGTTCTGCGCCTTCATGCAGCGCATGGGTGCGAAGGTCTCGGGCGTGGGCACGTCACGGCTGACCATCGACGGCATCGACGAGCTGCACGGCGTCGACTTCACCTTCGTGGAAGACTTCCACGAGGTGGTCACCTTCCTCGCGCTGGGCGCCATCACCGGCGGCAACGTCGAGGTGCGAAACAGCGCGCCGCAGTTCTTCCCGCTGCTCGATCGCAGCTTCGCCAAGCTGGGCGTGGAGATCACGCACGAGGGCGGTTGGTCGCGCGCGTACGTGCCCCACGGACTGAAGGTGCGCGAGCCCTTCACCCGCAACATGCTGCAGAAGATCGAGGCCGCGCCGTGGCCCTACTTCCCGGTCGACCTGCTGCCCATCTTCATTGCGCTGGGCGTGCGCGCCGAGGGCCAGGTGATGTTCTGGAACAAGGTCTACGACGGCGCGCTGGGCTGGACGTCGGAGCTGTCGAAGTTCGGTGCCCACGCGTTCCAGTCCGACCCGCACCGCGTGATCACCTTCGGCGGCAAGCCGCTGGTGGCCGCCGAGGTGGACAGCCCGTACATCATCCGCGTGGCCATCGCGCTGCTGATGCTGGCGTCGAGCATCGAGGGCCGCTCCACCATCTACAACGCCACGCCGATCCGCCGCGCGCATCCGCGCTTCGTGGAGAACCTGGTGTCGCTGGGCGCGAAGATCGAGTGGGTGGGCGCGGACGCCTGAGACAAGCCCCCTACCTGAGCAGCGACCCGATCAACAACGCGCTGCAGACCAGCACCAGCGCCATGCCCGGAATGGCCAGCGGCAGCAGGCGAACCTGCCGCAGCCGTGCGCGCATCGGGTTGTCGGCGAGGCGCGTCGACGGGTGATCGGGGTCCGCCGGGTGCGGGTGCAGCGCGTACGACATGCTGTCGCGCCAGCGGTGCCAGGTGTCGTGGAGGGATGGAGCGTGCATGGCGGAACTCCTGGTCAAGGCGGCACCGGGGTCGCGAGCGGCCGGATCGGCGCTGCGCGCGCCGCCACGGTGCCAGTGAGCGGCGTCTCTCCCGACCACTGTGATCCTGCGCGCGGCACGGCGCAATCGGGTGGCCAATGCATGCGTCGTCGGCGCGGGTATCGCCACGCCAGCGCAAGTCACTCCGCCACGCGCGCCCCCGCGTCCCGCAAGAGCGCGCGCAGGATGCCCCGATGGCAGCGCGCCTCGTTCTCGCAATAGCAGCCCACCGAGAAGTTCGACTGCTGCGACAGCGTCGCCAGCAGCGCGATCGCGTGCGCGTTCTCCGGCCGCGCCATCTCGGCGCGATAGCCACGCGTGAACGCGGCCCATTCCTTCTCGCCCGCGGCGCTCAGGTCGGACTGCGTGGCCAGCGCGCGCTTGACGAGCTCGGGGCTGGGCGACAGGTTGGGAAACCACACGTCGTACCAGTCGCCCGACGCGAATTCCGACCTGGGCACGCCGCGTGGTGGCCGGCGGACAGTGCCGATACGCGTGCCTTCGTCGGGTGCGCGGGGTGTGCCGAGGCGGACGATGCGGACGGTCATGGCGGTCTTGCGGGTCACGCGGTACGCAGCGACTCGAGCTCCACGATGCGCACCGTCACCTCCTTGCCCGCGACCTGCATCAGCGCCACCGAGACCGGCAGGTTGAAGCGTACCGGGCCGGCGCTGCCGGGGTTCACGTAGAGAACGCCGCTGCGTCGCTCGATCTTCGGGCGGTGCGAGTGGCCCGTGACGACCACGTCCACGCCGGCCGCGCACGGATCGATGGCGAGTTCGGCCAGGTCGTGCAGCACATGGAGCGTGACGTCGCCGAACTTCAGCCATTCGGTCTCGGCGATGCGCGCCGCCCAGGGCGCTCGGTCGTTGTTCCCGCGCACGGCGGTCACCGGCGCGATGGTGGCCAGCGGCTCCAGCACGTCCTCGCCGATGTCGCCCGCGTGGACGATGAAGTCGCTGCCGCGCAGCACGTCCACGGCCTCCGGGCGGAGAAGACCGTGGGTGTCGGAGATCAGTCCGATTCGAATCATGGGATCAATCGGCGTGCCCTGTCATTCCTGCGCGGCACGCCGCAGCGTCTCCATCACCGGCCGCGCCAACACCTCGTGCAGGCTCCACCAGCCGGCGGCCAGCGCCAGCGCCGCGCCGCTGGCCGCGCCCGCGAAGGGCACCCACCACGGCGGGTTCCAGTGGAACTCGAACACCCAGGTCGCCAGGCCCCAGCCCACGGCCACGGCCGCGCTGGCGGCCAGCAGGCCGGCCAGCGCGCCCACCCCCAGCAGCTCCACGCGCTGCACGCGGCCCAGCAAGGTGCCCGACGCGCCCACCGCGCGCATGACCGCGAACTCGCGCGCGCGCGCCTCGCGCGTGGCCGACACCGTGGCCACCAGCACCACCAGCCCGGCCACCAGCGCGAACGCGAACAGCAGTTCCACCGCGTGGATCACCTGGTCGAGCACGCCCTGCACCTGCGCGATGGTGGCCGACACGTCGATGGCCGTGACGTTGGGGAACTGCGCCGCGAGGCGATTGTCGAAGCCGTGCGCGGCCGGCGCCTTGAACGCGCTGATGTAGCTCAGCGGCAGGTCGCCCATGCTGGCGCGCGGGAACATGACGAAGAAGTTCACGCGCATCGAACCCCAGTCGACCTTGCGCAGCGACGTGACGCGGCCCGACACCAGCTGGCCACCCACGTCGAACACCATCTTGTCGCCCAGCTTCAGGCCCAGCGTCTTCGCGAGGCCCTCCTCCACGCTGAGGCCATCGGCCTCGTCGGGCACCCATTTCCCGGCAACGATCTTCGCCTGCCTGGGCAGCTCGCTGGCGTTGCTGAGGTTCAACTCGCGCTGGATCATGTTGGACGGGTCGGTGTCGGGCTTGTAGCGCTTGCCCACCGCCTCGTCGTTGATCGTGACCAGGCGGCCACGGATCATCGGGAACCAGTCGTCGCCCACCACGCCCGAGGCCTTGAGCATGTCGCGGTAGGCCTGCGCCTGGTCGGGCTGCACGTTGACCACGAAACGGTTGGGCGCGTCGGGCGGCGTGGCCGCGCGCCAACTGGCGATGAGGTCGGTGCGCAGCAGCACCAGCACCCACAGTGCCATCAGCCCGATGGCCATGGACGCCACCTGCAGCACCGCGAACGCGGGACGCGCGGCGATGGCGCGCGTGGCCAGCACCAGCCAGCGCGGGGCGCGCGCCTCCGGCACGAAGCGTCGCAACGCCTTCACCGCGATCCACGCCACCAGCGCGAACAGCAGCGCCGCGCCGGCGAAGCCGCCCACGCTGATGAGGCCCAGCTTGACGTCGCGCGCCGCCACGACCATCAGCGTGGCGAACCCGAGGAACGCCCCGAGCAGCACGCCCACGCTGGCCACCTTGGGCGTGCCCACGTCGCGCCTGAGCACGCGCAGCGGCGGCACGCGCGCCAGTTGCAGCACCGGCGGCAGGCCGAAGCCCAGCAGCAGCGTGAGGCCCACGCCCACGCCCAGCAGCGCCGGCAGCGGGCCGGGCCACGGCAGCCCGTTGGGCAGCCAACCGGTGAGCAGCGCGACGAAACCCAGGTGCAGCACGAAGCCGAGCGCCAGTCCGACGAGGCTTGCCACAAGGCCCAGCCCGAAGAACTCGATGGCATGCACGGCCGCGATGCGGTTCTGCGTCTGGCCCAGCACCCGCAGCATGGCGCAGTCGTCCAGGTGACGCTGCGCGAAGTCGCGCGCCGCCACGGCCACCGCCACGGCCGACAGCAGCGCGGTGAGCAGCGCCACGAGGCTCAGGAACTGCTGCGCGCGATCGACCGTCTGGGTCATCTCGGGGCGGCCCGACGCGAGGTTCTCCACGCGCATGCCGCGCAGGCCCTCCGACTTGATCCTTGCCTTGGCCCAGTCGGCATAGGCCTGCGCCACGTTCTCGTCGCCGCCCGGCGCGCCCAGCGCCAGCCGCCACGTGATGCGGCTGGACGGCTGCACCAGCCCGGTGGCCGGGAGATCGGCCACGTCCAGCATGACGCGCGGCGCCAGCGCGGCGAAGCCGGTACCGCGGTCGGGTTCGATCGAGATGAGGGCCGCGATGCGCAGCGTGGTATCGCCCAGTTCCAGCCGGTCGCCCACCTTCAGCGACAGCGCATCGGCCAGCGCCGGATCGATCCAGGCCGTGCCCACCTCCGGCCCGCGCTTGAGCGCCTGCACCGGGGCCGACTCGCCGAACTTCACGCTGATGCTGCCGCGCAAGGGATAGGCGGCATCCACCGCCTTGATCGCGGCGAGCCGGGCCGCTCCGCCCTGCGCCGCGCCGGCGCGTGCCATGCTGGGGAAGTTGACCGCCTGGCCGACGACCAGGCCGCGGGCGATGGCGGCCTGCGTGAACTCGGGCGGCATCGGCTTGTCGGCCAGCACCACGGCATCGCCGCCCAGCAGCTGCGCGGCGTCGCGCACCAGGCCCGAGCGCATGCGGTCGGCGAACAGGCCCACCGCGCTCAGCGCGCCCACGGCCAGCACCACGGCCCACAACAGCAGCTTCAGTTCGCCGGCGACGAGATCGCGCCACACCTGGCGGGCGGCCAGGCGCCACACCGAGGCCTGCGGGCGGTTCTTGATGCCGGTCAATGCGCTGTCGTTCGTCATGCCCGCTACGGTACACCGAAGCGATGGCGGGCGTCCGGCGCGGATGCCGCGATTCGGGCTTTCGGATGCCGCGCGCGACCCCGAGGCGATCCGTCAATGCCATTGAACGGCGCCGCCAATCGCTTCGAACGGCGCCGCCCGGGGCCGGTGCTTCAATCGATGCATGGACACCCGCTATGCCCCTGTCTTCCTCTCGCACGGCTCGCCGATGACGGCGCTGGAGCCCGGCCCGGCCGGCGCGTTCTGGCGCGACCTGGGCCGCACGATGGACGCCCGCGTCGCCGCCGGCGGGGCGCTCCCGACGGCCATCGTCGCGCTGTCCGCGCACACGCTGGCGCGCCGCGCGGTGACGCTGGCGGCCCCGCGCCACGAGGCCATCCACGACTTCGGCGGCTTCCCGCGCGCGCTCCACGAGCTGCGCTACGAGGCGGCCGGCGTGCCCTGCCTCGCGCCCCACGTGGAACAGCTGCTGCAATGGGCCGGCATCGAGGTGGAGCACGCCGATGCCGGCGGCCTCGACCACGGCATCTGGGTGCCCCTGCGCAACATCCGTCCGGAGGGCGACATCCCGGTGCTGCCCGTCGCCTTCCCGCCCGACCGCACGCCGGCGCAGCTGTTCGAGCTGGGCGCCGCGCTCGGTTCGCTGGTGGACGAAGGCGTGTGGATCATCGGCACCGGCTCCATCACGCACAACCTGCGCCTGGGCCTGCCGCGTCCGGATCCGGATCCGGTACCCGAGATCCCCGCCAGCGCCGCGTTCCGCGCCTGGTTCGCCGAGCGTTCGGCCGCGCGCGACTGGGCGTCGCTGTGGCACTACCGCACGCTGGCCCCGGAGGCGTCGTACATGCATCCGACCGACGAGCACCTGCTGCCCTGGTTCATCGCGGCCGGCGCCGGTGGCCCGGACGACGCGCCGATCCGCGTGCACGCGAGCGTCGCGGGCGGGCACCTGGGCATGGACGCGTACGCGTTCGGCGCGGACGCGCCCGCCCTCGCGCGCGCCCTGGAAGCGGTGGCGGAGACAGCCTGAACGCCGGCAGCCCGGCCGGGTACGATGCGATTCCTCTTCCGCATCGCGCCGACCATCGTCCATGTTGGGTATCGCCCCGCTCGCCCGTCCCGAGATCTCCACCGCGCGCCTGCGGCTCGTCGCCGGGGACGCCGGCATCGCTCCGGCGGTCTGCGAGTTCCAGCGCCGCAACCGGCAGCACTTCGCCCCCTGGGATCCACCCACGGCCGATTCGTTCTACACGCACGAGGCCCAGGCCGCGCGCGTGGCCACCGGCCTGGCCGCGTTCACGAACGACACCGCCTACCGCTACTGGCTGATCGACGCCACCCGGGCGGGCGGCGCGCGCCTGCCGTCATCCGACGTGGAGGTGATCGGCAGCCTGCATTTCAGCCAGGTCTCGCGCGGCGCGTTCCAGAGCGCGATGCTGGGCTACGCGCTGGACGAGGCCCACGTGGGCCAGGGCCTGATGACCGAGGCGATCACGGCCGGCCTGGCGGAGATGTTCTCGCCGCGCGTGAACCTGCACCGCGTGCAGGCCGCATACCGGCCGGAGAACGTGCGCAGCGGCCGCGTGCTGGAGCGCCTGGGCTTCAGGCAGGAGGGCCTGGCGCCCGACTACCTCTACATCGCCGGCGCCTGGCGCGACCACGTCATCGTGTCGATGCGCAATCCGTCCTTCATCGCGCCGGACGGCTGGTAGGCCTCCCGAGACTTCGGGCGAGACGTCGCCGACCTCGTCACGGTTCGATGGCCGCGAACACCGTGTCCAGCTCCTCGATCCACAGGCCCTTGTCCTCGTCCTCGACGAACGAGCCCTCGAAGCTGTTGCGCAGCATCGCGTAGGCATCGCGAGCCGTCAGGCTGGGCAGGGATTCGAACAATTGGACGAAGTTGTCGTTGACATAGCCACCGAAGTAGGCCGGATCGTCGGAGTTGATCGTCACGCAGAGGCCCGCGGCGAGCAGCGCCGGGATGTTGTGGTGCCCGAGGTCGTCGAACACGCACAGCTTCACGTTGGACAGCGGGCAGACGGTCAGCGGCACGCGCTCGCGGGCCAGGCGCGCGACGAGCTCGGGATCCTCCAGGCAGCGCACGCCATGGTCGACGCGCTCGACGCGCAGCAAGTCCAGCGCCGAGCGGATGTAGGCCGGCGGGCCCTCCTCGCCCGCGTGGGCCACCAGGCGCAGCCCCAGCTCGCGCGCCCGTGCAAATACACGCGTGAACTTCTCCGGAGGATGACCCATCTCGCTCGAATCGAGGCCAACTCCGACGAACTTGTCTCGCCAGGGCAGCGCCGCCTCCAGCGTGGCGAGCGCGTCGTCCTCGTCGAGGTGGCGCAGGAAGCACAGGATCAGGCGCACGCTGAGGCCCAGTTCGGCCTCGGCGCGCCGCGCCGCGGCGTCCAGGCCGCGGATGACGACGCCCATGGCTATGCCGCGCGCGGTGTGCGTCTGCGGATCGAAGAAGATCTCGCAGTGCACCACGTTGTCGCGGGCGGCGCGCTGGAAGTAGGCCCAGGCCATGGCGTCGAAGTCGGCCTCGGTGATCAGCACGCTGGCGCCGGCGTAGTAGACGTCCAGGAAGCTTTGCAGGTTGGTGAACGCATAGGCCCGGCGCAGGGCCTCCACGTCGGCGTACGGCAGCTTCACGCCGTTGCGCGCGGCCAGCTCGAAGATCAGCTCGGGCTCCAGCGATCCCTCGATGTGGATGTGCAGCTCGGCCTTGGGTGCCACACGCAGCAGCGACAGCAGGTGCGGGCGGGAGATGTGGGCAAAGGCGATGGGCAGGGTCATGGACGGGTTTCCTGGGGAATTCGCCCGACTTTAAGCCGTCGCGGGCAGCCTCGGGAAGCCGAATGGGCGCTTGCGCGACGCATCGGCTATGGATCATCGCTTTTCGCATAACGTCCATCGCCACCAAAACGGAAAATGCAGGTTCGACCTGCATTCATGCGTGCCGTCACACGCAGCAGTTCCGCTTTCCCGACGCGGCGCGCCCACGAGGCCCGCCGCGTGTCCCGTCACCTCCCCGCTCCGCAGGTCCTTCTTGAACTTCGATCTCATGCACGGCGTGGCCGGCCTGCTGGTGGGCGCCATCGTCGGCGTCACCGGCGTGGGCGGCGGCGCGCTGATGACGCCCATCCTGGTGATGCTGTTCGGCATCGCCCCCACCACCGCGGTGGGCACCGACCTGCTCTACGCGTCGATCACCAAGATGTTCGGCACCGCCGTCCATCACAGGGCCGGCACCGTCGACTGGCAGATCGTGCGCCGGCTGGCGCTGGGCAGCCTGCCTGCCGCGGCGCTGACGCTGGCGTGGATGCACTTCTCGCACGTGGGCCAGGTGCGCGGCGGCGTCATCACCTTCACGCTGGGCGTGGCGCTGGTCGTCACGGCGCTGGGCATCCTGTTCAAGGAGCAGATCCATTCGCTGGGCACGCGTTTCCGCCTGGGCGACAGCGCGCGCTTCAAGGCCATGCAGCCCGCGATGACCGTGGCGTGCGGCGTGCTGCTGGGCGCGATGGTGACGCTGACGTCGGTGGGCGCCGGCGCGCTGGGCACCGCGATGCTGGTCTACCTGTACCCGCTGCGCCTGTCCGCGGGCAAGCTGGTGGGCACCGACCTCGCGCATGCGATCCCGCTGACGCTGGTCGCCGGCATGGGCCACCTCGCGCTGGGCAACGTCGACCCCGTGCTGATGCTCAACCTGCTGGCCGGCTCGATCCCCGGCGTGCTGGCGGGATCGTGGATCAGCACGCGCGCGCCGGTGGGCCCGCTGCGCACCGCGATCGCGGTAGTGCTGCTGTTCGTGGCGTGGAAGATGGTGGCCCGCTAGCGCTTGCTGCGCCTGCGCAGCCGGCTCAGCTTCAGCTTCAGCTTGGCCGCCACCCTGCGCGCGGCCATGCCGTCGCGCGTGTCGTAGTACGGCGTCCATTTCTTGCCCGGGGGCGCGCGATCGTCCCAGAACATCAGGTAGCCGCCGGGCGCGACCGTGAACGGCGCCAGCGACTCGCCCGGCTCGACGCGGCCCAGGAAATCGTTGCGTGCGCCTTCGACGGCCTTGCGCTCGAACCAGCCGGGCAGCACGAAGTTCTGCACCTTCACGCCCTCGATCTCGTAGTACTCGCCGGAGACCGCGTCGCACAGCTCGAACTGGTGGAACACGAGGTGGCGGCGATCCTTGGGATGCGGGCCCTGCACCAGCAGGTTGCTCAGCGGGTCGCCCACCAGCTCGATGGCCTCGTGCGACAAGGCCACCGTCCAATCGTCGGCCCCGTCGCCGCAGGCGCTCAGGAACACGAATCCGAACGGCACGTCGGCGTTGTTGTCGTCGTGGTAGCCCTCGGTGGCGGCCATCGTGGGCTTGTCGACGATGTAGATCACGGCGTCGCCGCGCCGGCCCGGCAGCGTGGGCAGGTTGATCTTGCGGTCCCGCTGCGGGGTGGGCACGCGCCCCGCGCTGTCCAGGCGCAAGCGGGCGCCGAACTGCCAGTGCGGATAGAAATCCTCCTCGAGCTGGCGGTTGATGGCCCGCACGGCCGCCTGCAGGTCGGTGTCGGCGAGGGTCTTGCTGCGATTGACGACGGAAATCAGCATGGACGTTTCCCCTGGATTCATCGGTTTGGCGCCGATTGTCGCGGCCGCCGCCCGAGTTGACCACCCACCGTCGGCGGCATACTGCCTGACGACAGCCCGGAGACCCTCCCACCCATGGATTACACGCCCGTCCTGCAGCAGATCGAACATGAACTGAAGCCCGTCATCGGCCAGGGCCGGGTCGCGAGCTACATCCCGGAGCTCGCCAAGGTGTCGCCGCACCACTTCGGCATGGCGGTGGTGGCGATCGACGGCAGCCTGCACACCGTGGGCGACGCGCACGTCCCGTTCTCGATCCAGTCCATCTCCAAGCTGTTCACGCTGGTGATGGCGCTGCAGCTGGAAGGCGAGCGCGTGTGGGACCGGGTGGGCCGCGAGCCCTCGGGCACGCCGTTCAATTCGCTGATCCAGCTGGAGGCCGAGAGCGGCAAGCCGCGCAACCCGTTCATCAACCCGGGCGCGCTGGTGTGCACCGACATCCTGTGCACCCGCTACGCCGTGCCCGAGAACGCGGTGGTGGAATTCCTGCGGCCGCTCAGCGGCAACAAGGCCATGCACTACAACCGCGCGGTGGCCGCGTCGGAACGCCGCACCTCGCACCGCAACGCCGCGATGGCCCACCTGATGAAGGCCTTCGGCAACCTGGCCAACGACGTCGACGAGGTGCTGGACGCCTACTGCCGCCACTGCGCCATCGAGATGAGCTGCGTGGAGCTCGCGCACGCCGCCCGCTTCCTGGTGCACGGCGGCACGCACCCCGGCGACCACGCCGCCATCCTCGGCACCAGCCTGGCCAAGCGCATCAACGCGCTGATGCTCACCTGCGGCACCTACGACGCCGCGGGCGACTTCGCGTTCCGCGTGGGCCTGCCCGCCAAGAGCGGCGTGGGCGGCGGCATCCTGGCGGTGATGCCCGGCCAGTACGCCGTGTGCGTGTGGTCGCCGGCGCTGGAGCCGTCGGGCAATTCGCTGGCGGGGTCGCTGGCGCTGGAGCGCTTCACCACGCTGACGGGGCAGTCGATCTTCTGAGGTTCTCAACCCCACGGATTGATCAGTCGCAGCCCGCAGCCCTCGAAGTCCCGAACGTTGCGAGTGGCCAGCGCAAATCCGTTCTGCACGGCGATCGCCGCGATCTGCGCATCGAACTGGGATATCGGGCGGCCGGCGCGACGCCTCGCCACGACGATGTCGGCATAGCAGGCGACGGAGCCGCCATCGAACGGCAGCACGCGGTTGGCGAAATCGTCCTCGAACAACCCTCGCAAGGCGTCTTGCAGGCGTTGCTGTCGTCGGCCATCCGGCAAGAGCCGAGCACCCAGGACCATCTCGGCTTGCGTCACCGCACTGACGAACAACTGGTCTTCGCGTTGCCTGGAGAACCAGTTCAGGGCGGCCGGGTCCGGAGCCGCTCGAAGGAGTTCCGACAGTGCATTGGTGTCGAGCAGGATGCTCATCGTTTCGAGCGTCGCGCAGATGGACGGCTCGTACGCGGCGCCGCGCCGGGTTCGGCTGATGCGGGCGGCTTCCGACCATACGCGGGGTCGGGCTCGTGAACCAGCAAGGCCTGGCGAATGGGCTCCCGCGGCTCGATGGGCAGGTGGACATCGCCCAGGCCTTCGAATCGGGACTTCACGCGCGCGACCAGCGTGCTCCTGGGGGCGACAGGCTCCGTCAGAGCGGCGCGCAGGATCTGGCGCGCCTCTTCTTCCATCGAACGATTCTGGCTCGCGGCGCGAAGTCGCAGCTTGAGCTTCAGCCCATCGTCGAGATCACGAATGGTCAAGGTGGCCATGATCATCTCCCATACATGCCCGCATTGTAGTCAATGACAGCATTGCTGTCATTTCAACGCAGGTCAGAAACAGGTGACGATCGCGTCAACGACGCCGTAGTCCTCGTCGACGACGGGCATCCAGCGCCACTTGTCGAACGTGGTGCACGGGTGCGAGAGGCCCAGGCACACGCGATCGCCCACCTGGAGGCCCCGCGTGTCCGACGTGAGGTGCAGGTAGGCGTGCTGGTCGTTCAGCTTCTGCACCGACCAGCCCTCGGGCACCGCCACGCGTTCGCGGCTCGCGCGGGCGCACACGGCCAGGGGGTTTGGCATGCCCAGGTCGAAGGAGATGTCGCGCTTGCCCACCGCCAGGATCGCGAGGCCGGGCTCCGGCATCGACTGCACCAGCGCCCACACCTCCAGCGCGGCGCGCAGGCCGGCGGCGTCGTCGCAGCCCAGGCGCCGGTTGGCCAGATGGACGAGGCGTTGGTAGTGGCCCTGGTCGTGCGTGACGTAGCAGCCGGAACGCAGCAGGCCCCGCACGGGCAGGGCCAGCGCGGGCCGCAGCCGCGGCACCACGAGGTCGAACACGGCCGAGCCGCCGGCCGACACGATCACCTCGTCGGCGTCGAACAGGCCCTCCGCGGCGCACTGGATCGCGAGCCGCTCGACGCGATCCATCAGGTCGGCCACCGCCGGCTTGTCGTCCTCGCCGCGGCCCATGGTGCCGAGGCCTTCGTAGCACTCCAGGCCCACCAGGCTCACGGCGGCGCTCGCGTGCGCGCGGCGCGCGAGCGCCAGCGCGGCGTCATGCGTGCGCACGCCGGTGCGCCCGCCCGCGACGCCCACTTCGAGCAGCACCTCGAACGGCGCCTCCGACGACAGCGTCTCGATCAGCGCCAGTTGCGCCGGCGAATCGAGCAGGAAGATCACGCGCACGTCCGGGTGCGTGTCGCGCAGCGCGGCGATGGCGCCCAGGTCGGCGGCGTCCAGCACCTGATTGGCGATCACCAGGTTGGTGGCGCCCGCGGCCAGGCCGGCCTGCAACTGCCCGACGGTGGCGAAGGTCAGGCCCCAGGCGCCCGCGTCGAGCTGGCGGCGGAACAACTGGGGCGACATCGTCGTCTTGCCGTGAGGGGCGAAGCTCACGCCGGCGCCGTCGGCGTAGCGCTGCATCCAGCCCACGTTGTGCGCCAGCGCGTCGCGCCGGATCACGGCCAGCGGCAGCGGCAGGTCGCCCGCCAGCACGTTCCAGCCCTGGGCCCCCACCCGGGAGCGAGGCATCGGCGCAGCGCCGTGCGGAAAGCCCTTGAAGGTGGCGTCGAGCAGGGGATCCAGGATGTCGGTCATGGCCGGATTATTCACCGCCGCGACGCCCGGACCGCCGCCGCCATCACGCAGTCGCGGCGCGTTGCGGCCGTGCAAGGTGGCGAGCACCGACGGCCACGCGAACCGGCGCCTGGCGCCGATGCATCGCGAGATCGTCAACCTGCACTAAGCTTCGGGCCATGCCCGCCGTCAAAGCCGAGTCCCCCGTCCTGTTCAGGAACGCCAAGGCCTTCGAGACCTGGCTGAAGAAGCACCACGCCGCGTCCGACGGGCTGTGGCTGCAGATCGCCAAGAAGGGCGTCGAGCCGCCCAGCGTCACCTACCCCGAGGCGGTGGAGATCGCGCTGTGCTGGGGCTGGATCGACGGCCAGAAGAAGGGGCTGGACGAGAGCCACTTCCTGCAGCGCTTCACGCCGCGGCGCTCGCGCAGCATCTGGTCGAAGGTCAACGTGGCCAAGGTCACGGCGCTGATCGAGGCAGGCCGCATGCAGCCGCCCGGCCATGCGCAGGTCGAGGCCGCCAAGGTCGACGGCCGCTGGGCCCAGGCCTACGACGGCGCGCGCACGTCCAGCGTGCCGGACGACCTGCGCGCGGCGCTGGACGCCAATCCCGATGCGAAGGCCTTCTTCGCGACGCTCAATGCCAGCAATCGCTACGCCGTGACATGGCGGGTGCAGACCGCCGTCAAGCCCGAGACCCGCGCGAGGCGCATCGCGCAACTGGTGGAGATGCTCGGGCGGGGCGAGGCGGTGCACATCTTCAAGCCCAAGCCAAAAGCTTAGGCAAAGTCGTACTTGCCGCCGCGCTCGAGCGCGCGCTGGTACGCGGGACGCGCATGCGCGCGCGCGAGCCAGTCCAGCAGCCGCGGCGTCTTGTCCCTGCCGAGCCCGGCGCGCTGGTTGGCTGCCTCGATCGGGAAGCTCATCTGGATGTCGGCGGCCGAGAAGTTCGCGCCGACGAACCATGGGCCCGTGGCCAGCTCAGCCTCCATGAAGGCCATCTGGCGCTCCAGGTTCGGGTCGACGAAGCTGCCGAGCACCTTGTTGGCGATGCCGCGGGCGATGGGCTTGGCGAAGAACGGCATCGGCGTGGACTTGATGCGCAGGAACACGAGCTTCATCAGCAGCGGCGGCATCGCGCTGCCCTCGGCGAAGTGCAGCCAGTAGGTGTAGCGGCGATGCTCGGCGCCGCCCTTCGCGGGACGCAGGCCCGAGGCCTCGCCGCAGGTGTCGAGCAGGTACTCGACGATCGCGCCGGACTCGGCCACCGTGACGTCGCCGTCGGTGATCACCGGCGACTTGCCCAGCGGGTGCACCTTGAGCAGCTCGGGCGGCGCGAGCATGGTCTTCGCGTCGCGCTCGTAGCGCCTGATCTCGTACGGCAGCCCCAACTCCTCCAGCAGCCACAGGATGCGCTGCGAGCGCGAGTTGTTCAGGTGGTGAACGGTGATCATGGCGCCTCGGCTCCGGTGGAAGCGGCGGCACGACGCGCCCCCGCGGTGGGGGCGATTGTCACCGCGCCGCGACGTGCGGGCGCCGCGCGGGTGACAAGGCTCAGGCGGTTGCCAGGGCGGCGCGCAGCGCCTCGGGCAGGCCCGTGACGGCCGGCATGCGGAGTTCGCCGAACAGGTTCTTCGGGTCGGCCATGTCGGGCACGAGGGCGATGGTGCGGCCCAGGCCCAGTTCCGCGGCCAGGTCGCGCAGCAGGCGCAGCGCCGAGAAGTCTTCCAGCGCGAAGCCCACGGAGTCGAACACGGTGACCTGCTCCGCCGACGCGCGGCCCGGGGCCTCGCCGGCCAGCACGCGCCAGAACTCGGTGACCGCGAAGTCGGCCGGCATCTGCTGCAGGTCGCCCTCGATGCGGCTCTGCGGCTCGTATTCGACGAACACGGCGCCCGCGCGCAGCACGTCGGCATGCAGCTCGGTCTTGCCGGGGCAGTCGCCGCCCACGCCGTTGACGTGCATGCCGGGTTCCAGCATGTCGGGCGTGATGATGGTGGCGTTGGTCTTGTCGGCCGTCACGGTGGTGACGATGTCGGCGCCGCGCACGGCCTCGGCGGTGCTCGCGCAGACCACGGTCTTCAGCGCGGGCGCGGCGTCGCGCAGGTTGGCCACCAGCCTGGCGGTGGCGCGCGGGTCGACGTCGAACAGGCGCACTTCCGAGATGCCCATCAGCAGGTGGAAGGCCAGGGCCTGGAACTCGCTCTGCGCGCCGTTGCCGATCAAGGCCATCACGCGGCTGTCGGCGCGCGCCAGGCGGCGCGCCACCATCACCGACGTGGCGGCGGTGCGCATCGCGGTGGTGAGCGTGAGTTCGCTGAGCAGTTCGGGCCGGCCGGTGTCGACGTCGGCCAGCAGGCCGAAGGCCATCACGGTGGGCAGGCCGGCGCGCGTGTTCTTCGGGTGGCCGTTGACGTACTTGAAGCTGTAGAGGCGGGCGTCCGAGATCGGCATCAGCTCGATCACGCCATCCCTGGAGTGGTTGGCCACGCGGGCCGACTTGTCGAACTCGCCCCAGCGGGCGAAGTCTTCCTCGAGGTAGTTGACCAGCGTGTCCAGGCAGGCGCCCAGGCCCTTCGCGCCGACGATGGCGCCGATGTCGCGGGTGGTGAGCAGGGTCGTCATGAAATGTCTCCGGTATCGATAAGGAGATTGTTTCGGGACCGCGCGGCAAGCGAAACGGGCACTAGTGCGTCGTTTCGATCAATAATTTGTCATATCGGCAGAATTTACTGCCATTTAGTCAATTTCCGTTGATGGAATCTTTATACCCATGGACACGCTGGACCAGCAACTGATCGCGCTGCTGCGCACCGACGCCCGCGCCTCCGTGGCCACGCTGGCCCACCGGCTGGGCGTGTCGCGCGGCACGGTCAACAACCGCATCACCAAGCTGGAGGACAGCGGCACCATCGTGGGCTACACGGTGCGGCTGCGGCCCGACATCGAGCACAACGAGATCACCGCCTGGATGAGCATCGCCGTCGAGGGCAACCAGACGCGCGAGGTGATCGCCATCCTGCTGGGCGAGCCGGGCATCGGCGAGCTGCACGACACCAACGGCCGCTGGGACCTGTTGGCCGAGGTGCGTTCAGCCAATCTCGCGGACCTGGCCGCCGTGCTCGAACGCGTGCGGCTGATCAAAGGCATTGGCGCGACGGAGACGTCGATCCACCTGCAGAGCTACAAGTGACAGGGCTGGCGCGCGTGGCTCCCCGGGCGCCCTCGCCCTTCAGCGCCTCAGCCCCAGCAGCGCCAGCGCATGCCGGTGCAGCCGGCCGTTCGGATCGGCGAGGTTGTGCAGGATCGTGAAGTGGTTGGCGCTGGGAATCGTCTCGCTCACCGGCACGCTGGTGGGGCCCCACTGGTCGCGGATCAGCGCCGCCTGGCGCTTGAACTCCGCGGTCTCCTCGCCGCCGACCGCCGTGTAGAGCGGCTTGCGCGGACGCGGGAAGAAGGCCGGGCTGAGCCGCTTCACCGACGCCGGCGTGAGCGGCACGTCGTTGCGGATGAAGGGCGCGTGGCGCAGCGGCTCGAGGTCGTACACGCCCGAGATCGCGAGCGCGCCGCTCACCAGTTGCGCCGGCAGCGACGCGTCGACGTCCTTCCAGCGGCAACCGAGCATCATCGCGGCCAGGTGCCCGCCGCCGGAATGCCCGGCCACCACGATGCGCGACGGGTCGCCGCCGTACAGCGCGGCGTGCCGGTGCACCCAGGCCAGGCAGCGCGCGAGCTGCAGCGCGATGTGCTCGACGCCCACCGCGGGGCTCAGCGCGTAGTTGGGCACGATCACCAGCACGCCGTCGGCCGTGAACGCAGGCGCGAGGAAGCCGTGCAGGCTCTTGTCGGACGAGCGCCAGTAGCCGCCGTGGATGAAGACCAGCACCGGCGCATTGGCCGCCGGCGTCGGGTAGATGTCCAGCGTCTCGCCGTCGCCGGGGCCGTAGCGCACGTCGCGGCGCCACGATTCCAGGCGTTGCACCAGCGCCGACGCGGTCTGCCAGCGGGCGCCGATCTCCACGTGCTCGGGATGGCGCGCGCGCTGGTCGTACTCGGCGTCCAGCCACGTCGGATCCAGGCGCGCGGCGCGCGGGGCGGTGCTCAGGCTCACTCGGGGACTCCCTGCTGCAAAGGACGGGCGGGGCCATCCTAGACGATGCGAGGCGCAAGGTCGCGTAGGGTCTTGGCTATGAAAGCGCTTTCTGTTTTAGCTGCCATCAACCCCCTGGAGAGCCGGACGGGATCGGACCGCGTCGCCCGTCCAAGGTCGTGAGCTATGAGCAAGCTGCGGCCAGGTGGGCGCTGCAACGCAGACGCTTTCCAGACACGGACCGACCATCGGACAGGTTGGACCGCCGGCTCTCACCCTGGGACAAACCCGGAAAACATGTAGAAACGTTGCCCGGATAACGCAAAACGCGGCCATATGCGGGAGTTCCCTAGATCACTTGCCGAACAAGTGCCCTACATTTGAAACCGCTTTCACGGGGCTGCACGTCAAACTCTGAAAGCGCTTTCACAAACCCGCGATCAACGACGGGCAGGAATTGGGCGCAGGTTTCCCACCGGCGACTCGGCTCACCAAAACAATCGGAGACAAGTCAATGAAGATCCCCCACGCGCCGTCGTTCCGGCGAACCCGTCTCGCATCGGCCTGCGGACTGCTGCTGGCCGGCGTCACGGTCGCCCATGCGCAGGGCGTGGCCGCGGCGGCCTCGCCCGCGTCGGCGGCCAGCGCGGCCGACCGCTCCGACGTCCAGAGCGTCACGGTCACGGGCATCCGCGCCAGCCTGGAGACTTCGGTGGCGATGAAGCGCGATGCCCACGGCATCGTCGACGGCATCGTCGCGGAGGACGTCGGCAAGTTCCCCGACACCAACCTGGCGGAAGCCATGCAGCGCATCAGCGGCGTGTCCATCGACCGCGTCGCGGGCGAAGGCTCCAGGGTGACGGTGCGCGGCTTCGGTCCCGACTACAACATGATCCTGTTGAACGGCCGCCAGATGCCGGCGACGACGGTGGCCGACACCGGCCCGTCCGGCTCGCGCGCGTTCGACTTCGCCAACCTCGCCGCCGAATCGATCTCGTCGCTGGAGGTCTGGAAGACCAGCCGCGCCGCGACGCCTGCAGGCGGCATCGGCGCCACCATCAACATCAAGACGGCACGGCCGCTGGAGAACCACAGCGGCCGCATCGCCTCCTTCGGCATCGAAGGCCTGCTGGACGACGCGAACAAGCGCCTGCCCAAGGACGACCGCGGCAACACCCTGACGCCGGAGGTATCGGGCATCTACAGCGACACCTTCGCCAACCACACGATCGGCATCGCGCTGACCGGCAACTACGAGGAGCGCGACGGCGGCTACAACGCGGCGGGCGTCACCAGCGGCTGGCGCAACTGCCTGGCCACGCAGGACAACACGAACTGCTGGGGCGGCATCCCGCAGTCCGGCCCGGGCATCACCAACCGGCCGTCGGGCTCGGGCATCTACTCGGTGCCGCAGAACATCGACTATGCCGTCAGCGGCATCAAGCGCAAGCGCACCAACGGCCAGTTGACCCTCCAATGGGAGCCGGTCAAGACCTTCACGGGCACGCTGGACTACACCTACTCGCAGAACAAGCTGGACACGAAGCGCAACGACATCTCGTCGTGGTTCAACTTCGGCCCGTCGACCAGCAGCTGGACCAACGGCCCGGCGGCCACGCCGACGTTCTACTCCGAGACCGTCACGAACGCCGACGTGGCGATGGGCGCGGCGGACTTCGGCATCAAGACGACGCTGCGCTCGCTGGGCGTGAACCTGCAGTGGAAGGCCACCGACAAGCTCAAGTTCGAGCTGGACGCGCACTCGTCGAACTCCACCTCCGGCTCCGACAACCCGTACGGCACCAACAACGTCCTGGGCACGGCCGCCTTCAACCGCGGCACCACGTCGGTGGACTTCTCGCACGACTTCCCGGTGATGAGCATCGCCAACACGTCGACCAACGCCGCGCTGCAGCAGGTCACCGGCTCGTCGTTCCGCAACAGCTACATGAAGGCCAATGTCGACCAGTTGCAACTCAAGGGCAGCTGGGAAGCCAACGAGCAGTCGTCGGTGGACTTCGGCCTCAACGTCACGCACGTGAAGAACCGCACCGCCTACGCCAACGTCCAGCAGGACAGCTGGGGCGGCGCCACCAACCCGGGCGACTACCCCGACAGCATCTGGCACCCGGACACGCTCAGCAAGTACTTCAGCCGCATGAGCGGCAGCGGCAATCCGGCGCTGTTCAACAACTGGTTCACGTTCGACTTCAACCAGGTGCGCGGCATCGCCGCGTCGGTAGGCAACCCCGCGCACTACGTGGCCTCCTCCGACTTCGACGGCCCCGGCGGCACCGACCGCCGCACGAAGGAAGACACGCTGAGCCTGTACACCCAGTACAACCGCGACTGGGAATCGTTCGGCATCCCGATGAACCTGACGGCCGGCCTGCGCTACGAAAAGACCGACGTCACTGCCGCGGCCGTGGTGCCCACCCCGACCGGCACCACGTGGGGCTCGGTCAACGAGCTCGACCTGACCTACAACGGCCAGGCCGCGACCACGCAGAAAGGCAGCTACAAGTACTTCCTGCCCAGCATCGACTACGACGCCGAGCTTGTCAGGAACGTGAAGCTGCGCCTGAGCTACGGCGACACCATCGCGCGTCCGGGCTGGGACCAGATCCAGGGTGGCCGCTCGCTCGACCAGCTGTTCCGCGTCAACGGCGGCACCGGCTCGCAGGGCAATCCGGACCTGAAGCCGCTGCTGTCGCACAACGTCGACGGCTCGGTGGAGTGGTACTACGGCAAGGCCAGCTACGCCTCGGTGGGTTTCTTCCACAAGAACATCCAGAACTACATCGGCCAGGGGCAGACCACCTACACGTCCGCCCTCAACACCCCGGTGGGTGGCACGTACTGGCACGCGGCCGTGGGCACGGGCGGCTGCGCCACCACCAACCTGCAGTGCATCCGCAACTACATCTTCACCAACTACAACGGCCAGCCGGGCGTGAACCAGACCGGCACCGACACGACCGGCAACCCGACCGGCACGATCACGGGCCAGGCCGGCGACCCGCACCTGACGTTCGCGATCAACACGCCGAAGAACGAGCACTCGGCCAGCCTGCGCGGATTCGAGTTCAACATCGTCAACGAATTCGGCAACAGCGGATTCGGCGTGAGCACGAACTACACGCTGGTGATGTCGGGCCTCAAGTACGACAACTCGAACATGAACGACCAGTTCGCGCTGGTGGGCCTGAGCAACTCGGCCAATGTGGTCGCGTTCTATGAAAACGACCATGTCAACGCCCGTGTGGCCTACAACTGGCGCGGCCAGTTCCTGGCGAGCACGTTCGACGGCTCCGGCCCGAACCCGGTCTACACCGAGCCCTACGGCCAGGTGGACATGACGCTGGGCTACAAGTTCAACGAGCACCTGTCGTTCCAGCTGGACGCCATCAACCTGAACGACGGCGTGCTGCGCCAGCACAGCCGCACGAAGGAGGAGCTCGAATCGATCACGCAGACGGGCCGCCGCTACATGTTCGGCGCGCACTACAAGTTCTGACCTGATCCGACCCCGGCGCCACCCGGCGATTCCCCTGGGAATCGCCGGGTGGCGTTTCATTTCGAGCCCGGCATGATGGCCGGAGATGAAGATGCGCGACAAAGATGACGTCCAGCACGTCGTGATCCTCGGGGGCGGATCGGCCGGCTGGCTGACCGCCGCCCTCCTCGCGCGCGCGCACCACGCGGGCGAGCCCGGCGGGCTCGCCGTCACGCTGATCGAATCCCCCAATACGCCGCCCATCGGCGTGGGCGAAGGCACGTGGCCGTCGATGCGCGACACCCTGCGCCGCATCGGCCTGCCCGAGACCACGCTGTTCCGCGACTGCGACGCCTCGTTCAAGCAGGGCTCGCACTTCCACGGCTGGATGCGCGGCGCGAGCGCGGCCGCCGGCGACCACTACCGCCACCCGTTCACCCTGCCGCTGGGCTTCGGCGACGTCGACCTCGTGGCCGGCTGGCTGCAGCGCCATGGCGACCGTGCCTTCGCCGACGTCGTCAGCGCGCAGCCGGCCGTGTGCGCGGCCGGGCACGCGCCCAAGCAGGCGACCACGCCCGAGTACGCCGCAGTGGCGAACTATGGCTACCACTTCGACGCCGGCAAGTTCGGCATGAAACTGCGCGAGCACGCCATCGCGAACCTCCACGTGCGCCACGTGCACGACGATGTCGATCAGGTGCTGTCGCACGACGACGGCGACATCGCCGCGCTGCGCACCCGCGCCCATGGCGACATCGCGGGCGACCTGTTCATCGACTGCTCCGGCCTCGCGTCCGTGCTCATCGGCCAGCACTTCGGCATCGGCGTGCGCTCGCAGAAACACCTGCTGTTCAACGATACCGCGCTGGCCCTGCAGGTGCCCTACGCCACGCCCGACGCGCCCATCGCCACCGAGACCATCTCCACCGCGCAATCCGCCGGCTGGACCTGGGACATCGGCCTGCCCACGCGGCGCGGCATCGGCCACGTCTACTCCAGCGCACACCTGTCGCACGACGAGGCCGAGCGGCACCTGCGGGCCTATATCCGGCGCACCGGCGGCCCCCACGAACCCGGAACGCCACGCCGCATCGCGTTCGACCCCGGCTACCGCGAGCGCTTCTGGCACCGCAACTGCGTGGCCGTGGGCCTGTCCGCCGGCTTCGTCGAGCCGCTGGAGGCCTCGGCGCTGGCGCTGGTGGAGCTCTCGGCCTCGATGATCAGCGACGAGATGCCCGCCACGCGCGCGGAGATGGCGCTGGTGGAGCGCCGCTTCAACGACGCGTTCACCTACCGCTGGGAACGCGTGGTCGACTTCCTCAAGCTGCACTACGTGCTCAGCCGCCGAGACGACACCGCCTACTGGCGCGACCACCGGGATCCCGCCACGATCCCCGGCCGCCTGGCCGACCTGCTCACGCTGTGGCGCCATCGCGCGCCCTACCGGCAAGACTTCTTCCGCATCGAGGAGGTGTTCCCCGCCGCCAGCTACCAGTACGTGGCGCACGGCATGGGCTTCGTGCCCAAGCCCTCCGCGCGCCTGCGCCACGCGAGCGCGGGCGAGGCCGCCGAGCCGTTCTTCCGCGAGACCGCCCACCTGGCGCGACGCATGCTCGGCGCCTTGCCGTTGCAACGTCCGCTCATCGCTCACATCCACGCGCACGGACTCCCGCGCGCCTGACCACGCCGACCCGCCATGAATCCCGTCCAGCTCGACAACAACACCCACCGCGACCTGCGCATCGTCACCACCCACGGCGCGCCCTGGGGCGACGACCAGATGACCACGCCCGTCTTCATCACCGAGTTCCGCGACGTGCAGGCGCACTATCCGATCGTCTTCCAGCAGGCCGACGACGGTCCCGGAATGCAGCCGGTGGCGCTGCTGGGCCTGCGCTCGGGCGAAAACCTGTTCCTCGACGCGCACGGCTGGGACGCGAACTACATCCCGCTGGCGCTGCAGCGCGGCCCGTTCATGATCGGCCGCGCCGGCCCCGAACTGACGATCCACGTCGACATGGACAGCCCGCGCATCGGCCGCGGCGAGGGCGAGCCCGTGTTCATGCCGCACGGCACCGCCACCGAGTACCTGGAGCGCATGAACTCGGTGCTGTCGGCCATCCACCAGGGCGTGCAGGGCGTGCCTGCCTTCGTCGCCGCGCTGCTGCGCCACGGCCTGCTCGAGTCCTTCGTGCTGGACGTGGAGGCCGCCGACGATTCGCAGAACCGCCTGGCCGGCTTCCACACGATCAACGAGGAGCGCCTGCGCGCGCTCGACGCCGCCGCGCTGGCCGACCTGCACTCGCAGGGCTACCTCGCCGCGATCTTCATGGTGGTGGCGTCGACCACGCACCTGCGCGACCTGATCGCGCGCCACGACAAGCGGATCACCCGCCAGGCGTGATGCGCGACCTGACACCCATTCGCGAGCTCGCGGGCGCACCGGCGGACGCGATGTCCGACGAGCGGCTGCGCGACACCCAGCCCTGGGTGCAGCGCGGCATGGTGGCGCACTGGCCCATGGTGCAGGCGGCGAGCCGCTCCGACGCCGACGCGATGGCCTACCTCAAGAGCACGTGGGGCGGCGAACTGGTGGGCATGCTGCTGGCGCCACCGCAGACGCAAGGCCGGTTCTTCTACAACGACACGCTCACCGGCATGAACTTCAGCCGCGAGAAGGCGCCGCTCGACGTGGTGCTCGACGCGCTGGCTCAGATGGCCGGCAAGCCGGACGCGCCCGCGTTGTACGTGGGCTCCACCACCGTCGACACCTGCCTGCCCAGGTTCCGCGCGGCCAACGACCTGCCCTTCGGCGACCGCGATCCGCTGGTGAGCATCTGGTTCGGCAACCGCAGCCGCATCTCGGCGCACTTCGACCTGCCCGACAACCTGGCGTGCGTGACCGCCGGCCGCCGCCGCTTCACGCTGTTCCCGCCCGAGCAACTGGCCAACCTCTACGTGGGCCCGCTGGACGTCACGCCCGCCGGCCAGGCCGTCAGCCTCGTCGACTTCGCCAACCCCGACTTCGAACGCCACCCACGCTTCGCGCAGGCGCTCGCGCATGCGCAGGTGGTGGAGCTCGAGCCGGGAGACGCCGTGTTCATCCCCAGCATGTGGTGGCACCACGTGGAGTCGCTCACCGACTTCAACGTGCTGATCAACTACTGGTGGCGCCAGTCGCCAGACTACATGGACTCGCCCATCGGCGCGCTGATGGCGGCGCTGCTGACCATCCGCGACCTGCCGCCCGCCCAGCGCGAGATCTGGCGCAACGTGTTCGACCACTACGTCTTCCGCGCCGACGAGAGCACCGCCGCGCACATCCCGCCGCACGCCCGCAGCGCGCTGGCCCCCATCACCGACAGCGGCGCCCGGCACCTGCGCCAGGCGCTGCTCAACCGATTCAAACGCTGAGGCCGCCATGACCACGGAACACACCGAACGCTCACGCCGACCCGTCCGCCGCGTGGTCATCGCCGGCGGCGGCACCGCCGGGTGGATGACCGCCGCCTGCCTGTCCAACACGCTGGGCAAGGGCCTGGACATCATGCTGGTGGAGTCCGACGAGATCGGCACCGTCGGCGTCGGCGAGGCCACCATCCCCACGCTGCTCACCTTCAACAGCGTGGCCGGCATCAACGAGCAGGAGTTCATGGCCGAGACCCAGGCCGTGTTCAAGCTGGGCATCAAGTTCGAGGGCTGGCGCGACGTCGGCCAGGACTACATCCACAGCTTCGGCACCACCGGCCAGGACCACTGGACGGCCGGCTTCCAGCACTTCTGGCTCAAGGGCCGCGACCGCGGCCTGGCACGCACCTACGGCGAGTACTGCCTGGAGCTACGCGCCGCCGAGGAAAACAAGTTCGCGCACCTGCCGCGCAACGGCCTCAACTACGCGTTCCACCTCGACGCCTCGCTGTACGCCAAGTACCTGCGCAAGCTCAGCGAGGGCCACGGCGTCAAGCGCATCGAGGGCAAGATCGCCGAGGTGATCCGCCACCCCGACGGCGACATCGCCGCGCTGAAGCTGGGCGACGGCTCGGTGCTGGAAGGCGACCTGTTCATCGACTGCACCGGCATGCGCGGCCTCCTGATCGGCGACGCGCTGGGCGTGGAGATGGAGGACTGGAGCCAGTGGCTGCCGTGCGATCGCGCCATCGCGCTGCAGACGCGCTCGGTGGCCCCGCCGATCCCCTACGTGCGCGCCATCGCGCACCCGTTCGGCTGGCAGTGGCAGATCCCGTTGCAGCACCGCGTGGGCAACGGCATGGTCTTCAGCAGCAAGCACGTCGGCGACGACGAGGCGCTGTCGACGCTGCTCGGCAACATCCAGGGCGAGGTACTCACCAGGCCGCGGGTGATCCCGTTCAAGCCGTGCCAGCGCGAAAGCGTGTGGGAACGCAACTGCGTGGCCATCGGGTTGTCGAGCGGCTTCCTCGAGCCGCTGGAGTCCACCAGCATCCACCTGATCCAGCGCGGCATCATCCGGCTGCTGCAGTGCTTCCCGAACAATGGCGTGCGCCAGGTCGACATCGACGAGTACAACGCCCAGACCCGCTACGAGATGGAGCACATCCGCGACTTCATCATCCTTCACTACAAGGTCACCAACCGCGACGACAGCGACTTCTGGAACCAGGTGCGCACGATGGACATCCCCGCGTCGCTGAAGCACCGCATCGACATGTTCCGCGAGAGCGGCCGCGTCTTCCGCATCCCCAACGAGCTCTTCGCCGAGAACTCGTGGATCCAGGTGATGCTGGGCCAGGGCATCACGCCCGAGCAGCACCACCACGTCGCCGACCTGATGGACGACCGCGAGCTCGGCGGCTTCCTGGAAGAGATCCGCACCCGCGTGGAACGCACGGTGGCCCAGCTGCCGCCCCACGCGGACTACGTGGCCAACTACTGCGCGCACCGCGACGCGACGGCCAGGCCCGTTCCAGCCGCCGCCTGAACCCGCCGCGCGCCGCTTTTCGGCGTCGCGGGAAATCTGCCATGGCTGCGGGCTGCCGGGGGTGCCGCCCAGCTGGGAGAGCGTCGCATTCGCAATGCGGCTGTCGCACTGCACGCCGGGCACATCGCCGCGCGGATCGGCGGCGCACTGCTCATCCATGCGCCTCTGCAAGGCGGCAGTATTTCACGGCGCACGACTGACAAATCGCAACGGAGTTTGCCGGGGGGGCTGCGCGAGTCACGGAGTAGTACTACTGTACATCTTGTGACATTCTCGGAAGCAGACGAACCCAACCATGTTGAGGCTCTTCGAAGAACAAGCAGGTGACGAGGCGGCTGGGGGCGGCCCGTCACCCGAGATGCGGCGATTTTCGGCCGGCATACGCATGGTCACGGCACTGCTGTGCACGATCATGCTGCTGGCCGTCGCCCCGCAGGTCGGGGCCTGGCCCATCGGCGCCTTGATGCTCTACTGCGCCTGGTCCGCCTACCTGCTGTGGGTCGAGGCCACCGAACAATCGCACGTCGTGGGCCTGGGGCCCTACTGGATCGACGTGCTGTGGTCGTGCGTGATCATGAAGCTGTTCGCCGTCAGCGGCATGATGATGATCATCACGCTGGTCCACCCCGTCGTGCTGGCCACCATCGGCTTCGGCATCGGGCCGGGCTTGATCCTCGCGCTCTTCGCGTCGATGGGCGTGCTCTACGGCGACTACGGCGACCTGCGCACGTTGCTCGCGCTCGGATGGGTCCATGCGCTCCCGGGCCTGCTGGTGCTGATGCTGGTGCCGGCCGCGGCCTTCATCGCGCGGCCGATGAGCGTGCTGCGGCATCGCCTGGCCCTCATCGGCGAGCTCGAGACGCAGCTCGACCCGCGCCGCGGCCTCGAGGCGATCTGCGCCGCGCTGGTGGAACGCCTGCGCGTGGGCACCGAAGCCGACGTCGTCGCACTGGTCCTCCCGAGCAGCCGCGCCGCGCCCGCGATGCTGGCGAGCCGCGAGGACGGCAGCTTTCGCGCCAAGGACGACGTCCACCGGACCCTGGAGGCCTTGCTGGCGCTGACGCCGCCGCACCCGCTGAGCTTCGTCTCGCGCCGCTGGTGGGACCCGCGCTCGCGCATCCGCACCTACGGCAAGCAGGCCGTGTTCCGCGGACTCACGGCGCCGCTGTCCGAACTCGCGCGCACCCTCGGCGTGCGCAGCCTGCACGTGGTGCCGCTGACACGCTACGCGCGCCAGCACGGGCACTTCGTGGTCGGCTACGGCGGCTCGCGCAGCCTGATGCAGAACGTCTGGGCGCTGGTGAGCGCCGCCCCCGAGTTGCTGCGCATCGTCGAACAGGCGACGCTGGTCGACCAGTTGCAGGATGAAAGCGCCAGCCATGAACGCGCACGCATCGGCCGCGATCTCCACGACAGCGCGATCCAGCCGTACCTGGGCCTGAAATACGCCGTCGAATGCGTGGCGCTGCGCATCGCGCCGGAGAACCCGGCGCGCGCCGAGGTGGATGCGCTGGCGGCGCTCGTCAACGGCGAGGTGGCCGCCCTGCGCGAGCTGATCTCTGGGCTGCGCACCGGCAGCGAGCAAGGCGACAACGCGCTGGTGCCGGCCGTGCGCCGCCAGGCCAGGCGCTTCGCGTTGCTGTTCGGCATCGATGTCGAGATCGAATCGCCCGACAACCTGCCCACGACCCGCGCGCTCGCCGGATCGATGTTCCACATGGTCAACGAGGCGCTCAACAACATCCGCAAGCACACGGTGGCGCGCCACGTGCAGGTCGCGCTGTCCGTCGTCGACTCGGCCATCCGGCTGTCCATCCGCGACGACGCCGGCCACATCCGCGGCCGCAAGGTCGACAACTTCAAGCCGGCGTCGCTGAGCGAACGCGTGGCCGAACTCGGGGGCTCGCTCGCGATCGGCCACCCGGATGGCCTGAACACCGAACTGCTGATCCACATCCCCATCTAGCCGACCCGAGAGAGACGCCATGAACAGCCATCAACTCGTCCAAGCCATTCCCGGGGCGCCGCAGCGCGCGATCAGGGTGTTCATCGCGGAGGATCACCAGATCACGCTGTGGGGGCTGCGCCAGCTCGTGGAGGCGTCGGGCACGCGCATGGAAGTCATCGGCACGGCCTCCTCGCACGGCGAGCTGATGAACCACGATGCCACGAGCAGCGCGGACGTGATCCTGCTCGACCTCGACCTCGGCGGCGAGGACATGGGCGCATCCCTCGGCAGCCTGCGCGAGCGCTGCCCGGGCCACGTGCTCGTGCTCACCGGCACCGACAGCGTGGCCACGCATCGCGCAGTCATGCTCAAGGGCGCGCGCGGCGTGATCCACAAGTCCGAACCGGCGGAAAGCATCCTGCGCGCGGTGGAGAAGGTCAGCCAGGGCGAGATCTGGCTCAATCGCATGCTGGTCGGCCAGTTGATGGGCATGTTGACGGACGGCGAACACCGGCCCGCGCCGCGCCCGGCCGATCCCGAATCGGAACGCATCGACAGCCTGACCCAGCGCGAACGCGATATCGTCGCGGCGATGGTGCGTGCCTGCGGCAGCAAGCAGCTCGCCGTCGCCGCCGACCTCGGCATCAGCGAGCACACCCTGCGCAACCACCTGACCACCATCTACAGCAAGCTGTGCGTGCACGGCCGACTCGAACTTCACGTCTACGCCATGGCGCATGGCCTGGACGCGCCGGCGCAGGGCAAGCGCGCGGCTTGAGGAAGGGGCCCCGCGTGGGATGAAGCTCCTACGCGCTTCCACGCCGACTCCCATGGCCGCCGCCGCGGCGGAGGTCGACCATCGCGAGACAGCACCGCGAAAGCCGCGGCCACTCAACTCGCGCCGCTCGACCACCGACATGACACTGCAGGCCCTCTCGACGCGCCACCCCTGGCCCGGTCTCGTCGCCACGCACCGCCTCGGCGTCGCCTGGACGCTCACCTGGCTCGTCCTGGCCATCGACGCGGTGTGGCTGCTGCTCGGTTCGTGGACGGTCCCGGTGCGCGGCGTCGCGACGATCCTGGCCGCGATCGCGGTCTTCCACGCGCCGCTGGCGTTCAGGCGCTACCGGCACGACCCGCTCCTTCGTCCGACCGCGAAGGCGGCCGCCCTGCTGATCGTGTTCATGGCCGCGGCCGGGACGCTGAGCTACCTGGTGGTCGCGACGAACGCGCGGCTGGTCGACGCGTCCCTGGCCGCCTGGGATCGCGCGCTCGGCTTCGACTGGCCGGCGTTCGCCGCCTGGCTGCAGGCTCGCCCCGGCGTGGAAGGGCCGCTCCATGTCGCCTACGCGAGCGGCATGCCGCAGATCGTCTTCGTGGTGCTGTTCCTCGGCCTCACCGCACGAGCCGCGCAGCTCGACACGTTCCTGCGCCTGTTCATCCTCGCGACGCTCGCCACGGTGGTGCTGTCGGGCCTGTTTCCCGCCGCCGGCAGCTGGAAGCATTTCGCCGCCGGCGTGCCCGCGGCCGACATCGCCCTGCTGTCGCACTTCGAGCCGCTGCGCGATGGCCGCCTGCGCGACATCCCGCTGCGCGAGATGCAGGGCCTGATCTCGTTCCCCTCGCTGCACACCGTGCTGGCGGTGCTGCTCGTGCATGCGATGCGGGGCACGATCCTGCTGCCGGCGTTCGTCGTCCTCGACGCGGCGATGATCGTGTCGACGCCGGTCGACGGCGGCCACTATCTCGTCGACGTGCTGGCCGGCGCCCTGCTGGCCGGCGCCCTGATCGCGCTCGAGCGCCACCGCGCGTCCCGCATGCGCGAGACGCCGCTGCCCATGCGCCTGCAGGGGAGTGCCCGATGAGCGCGATCGCGCCACCCGCGGCCGAGGGCAGGCTGACCGAATGGCTGTTGCGCGCCTTCGCGATGGTCGTGCTGGCGTTCATCGTCGCCCGCTGGGGCTACGCCTGGGCGATCGCGCCCGAGCGCTGGACCGCGCTGCTGCTGCTGGTGACCGAGAGCTACACGCTGATCCTGGTCCTCGTCGCCCGGCGGGCCCTGCAACGCGACCTGTCGATCCCGGCGCTGGCGGCGACGATCTACGCCACCTGCTTCGTGATGATGCTCCAGCCGCAGGGCACGACCCACCTGCTGCCCGAATGGGCGGGCGCCGGCCTGCAGTTGGCCAGCATGGCATGGCAGTTCACCGCCAAGATCTTCCTCGGCCGGTCGTTCGGACTGCTGCCCGCGCAGCGCGGCGTCGTCACGGCCGGGCCCTATCGCTTCGTGCGCCACCCGATCTACTTCGGCTACCTGATCGGCCACGTCGGCTTCCTGCTCGCGAACTACACCTGGCGCAACGCCGTCGTGCTGGCGCTGCTGTACGCCGCCCAGGTGATCCGCATGCGGCGCGAGGAGGCGATCCTCGCCGCCACGGACGCCGGCTATCGCGCCTACCAGCGGCGCGTGCGCTGGCACCTGCTGCCGTTCGTGTACTAGGACGTTCCTGCACCCGGGAGCAATCTTCCCCCCTGCCTGCCGGGACCTCCCATGCGCGGCAGCGACCTCCTCCATAGGATGGCCCCATGTCACAGCCCCGCCTTCCCGACACCGAGGCCGACTGCCTGCCGGCGCCCATCGGCGTCCTCGTCGTCGATGATCAATTCGCCGTGCGCGAGGGGGTCGCGCGGCTGATCACCTGCGGCGCGACGCCGCTGCTCTATGTCAGCACGGCCGCCACCGGCGCCGAGGCGCTGCGCGCCGCCGCCCGGCTGCTGCCCGACGTGGTCGTGCTCGACGCCGATCTCGACGGCGAGGACGGCCTCGCCCTCATTCCGCAACTGGCGTTGACGGCGGGCGTGCTCGTGCTCACCAGCCACGGGGATGCCGGCACGCGCGCACGGGCCGCCGGTCTCGGCGCCTCGGCCTTCATCGAGAAGCACCAGCCCGCGGCCGACCTGCTGGACGCCATCGAACGCGTCGGCCAGCAACAGGCGCAGGGGGGATAAACCTCCTGGGTCGCCCTTGCACAAGTTCCTCTCCCCGATGGCCGCAACCTCCGCTGTGCCGACCGCCCACAGTCCCTAGTGGACTGTAACGTTTAAAACGGAAGTATCATTGAGGCCTCGGAGGTCGCCATGAAGCTTACCGAAACCGAAGCTGTGGAATTG
>Ga0210384_10000220_pt1 | contig 89184 bp, 75 predicted proteins | sample IncBWH2MmetaG_FD_160574 | JGI IMG/M metagenome (GOLD analysis project Ga0210384, IMG submission 160574) | Forest soil microbial communities from Barre Woods Harvard Forest LTER site, Petersham, Massachusetts, United States - Inc-BW-H-2-M | ecosystem: Environmental > Terrestrial > Soil >... | reverse complement strand
GCGTACCTCGAACACAATCTTGCGCTACTGTGCGGCTCGGAAGCTGCGACAGTGGTGAATAACAACGCGAGTGCGCTTGTTCTGATTCTTCGACATTTCTGCAAGGAAGAGACGCGTGTTACTAATGGCGAGCGTAGGAGTACGCTTCACCGAGATCCGCCGCCTAAGAATCAAGTTGTGATTTCGCGCGGCGAACTAATTCAAATCGGCGGCGGATTCCGGATTCCGGAAATCCTCGAGGCGAGTGGCGCGCGGTTGTGCGAAGTTGGAACAACCAACAAGACTGCCCTCAGTGATTTCGCCCGCGCGATCACACGCGAGACCGCGCTGATCTTGAAAGTGCATCGCAGCAATTTCTTTATGGACGGCTTTGTTGACTCTCCGTCAACCGAGACCATCGCGAAGCTGGCGCACGAGAAGCGAATACCGTTCGTGGAGGACTTAGGTAGCGGCGCCATGATTCATACCGAAACCTTTTCAGGCCTTGAACACGAGCCCACGCCCACGGAGGTGTTGCGAAACGGGGTGAATTTAGTCTGCTTTAGCGGCGACAAGCTGTTCGGCGGCCCACAGGCAGGGATAATAGTAGGAAGAGCGAAGTTGGTCGCCGCGCTCAAGCGCGAGCCGTTGTTTCGCGCGCTGCGCTGCGACAAACTAATCCTGGCAGCGCTTGAGGCGACGGTAGAAATCTACTTGCGCAACTCGACCGACCATCCGAATGCAAATGGCACGATGAGTCACCAGGACATCCCCCTCCTCGCGATGTTGCACACATCGAACGACGCGTTGCAATTGCGCGCTGGGAAAATCCTTACAGCGCTCAGCGGCTTGCCGATTAAAGCGGAAATAGGCAAAGGCCGCTCCCAAATCGGAGGCGGCGCGCTGCCACGCTCGCTTGTGCAGTCCACGACGCTCGATATAAATCACGACGGACTCAAGCCGCAGGAATTGGCCGCGCGGTTGCGTTCTCATGTGCCGCCAATCGTCGGATTCATTGAACGTGGCAAGCTCAAACTCGATCTGCGAACCGTATTTCCGGATCAGGACGCTGAAATCGTCGCAGCGCTCCGCGCCGCGACCTGATTCAAGTGGAGCAGGTTTCATCACAATTAGGGGCAGCAGATAGAAAAGTTCCAATGGCGGATCCTCAACATTTTATTGTCGCTACCGCTGGACACGTGGATCACGGGAAGAGCGCGCTGGTCAAAGCGCTGACCGGAACTGATCCCGACCGCTTGCCAGAAGAGAAAGCGAGAGGCATCACCATCGACCTCGGCTTCGCGCGTTTAGATCTTGTTGCCTCCGCGCCAGGGGCTCCGTCCTTCCAGCTTGGGATCGTTGACGTGCCCGGCCACGAAGACTTCGTGAAGAACATGGTCGCGGGCGTCGGCTCAATTGACCTGGCACTGTTTGTTGTTGCGGCCGACGATGGCTGGATGCCTCAGACTGAGGAGCATCTGCAAATTCTCGCCTACCTCCGCATCAATCGCGCCGTGATCGCCTTGACCAAGATCGATCTAATAGAGGACGAACATCGCGTAATCGCCGCAATTCACGATAAGTTACGCGACACGCCCTTCGCCGGTGCGCCGATTGTTCCCACATCGGTTGTTACCGAACGAGGCCTCGACCATTTGAAAGCGGCCCTCGCACAGGTTCTGGCGGGCATGCCCTCGCCGCGCGATATTGGCAAACCGCGGCTGCCTGTTGACCGGGTTTTCACGCTGCGGGGCATCGGCACGGTGGTCACGGGAACTCTGACCGGCGGAACTCTGCGACGCGGCCAAAGTGTTGCGATCCAACCATCCGGCAAAGTCGCCCGGATCCGAAACATCCAGTCTTACAACCATGATGTCGAGTTTAGCGTGCCGGGTACACGCACTGCGCTCAATCTGACCGATATCGCGGTCTCTGACGACGTTCGTCGAGGCGACGTGGTCACGCTGGCCGAGTTTGGAGCGGCCAGCGACGTACTTGACATCGCGCTGGAAGTCTCAAAGAGAGCGAACCGTCCACTCAGGGACGGCGCGCAAGTGCATGTTCACCACGGCAGCGCCAATGCCCGCGCCAAAGTAGTTTTTTCTCCGCGCAAAGAGTTAGGTCCTGGAGAACACGCACTCGCTCAACTTAGGTTTGACGCGAACATGTTTGGTTTTGCCGGAGACCGCTTTGTGCTCCGCGATTCAGCCGGACAGAGCACGTTGGCTGGAGGTGTAGTGCTCGACCCCGACGCGGGACGAAAGTTGTTCCGGAGCGAAGCGCGGTTCAGTTTTCTCCGCCGCCGCGCCGAATCACCCAGCGAGGTGACGTCGTTTGTCGCCTCCCAAATCGCGCGCGACCAGGCTGTCAGGCGGTCACAATTGTTGTTGAAGTCGAATTTCAGCGCTGCCGACATTTCCAATGCTATTTCGCGGATAGCCGGAGGAGGGAATCTTGTGCTCGTGGCGGATTTCGCTGTTAACGCGGGCAGCTGGAAGATGTCGCGCCAGCGTGCAGCAGATGCCATCGACGCGAACCATCGCGCTCACCCCGAACACTCAGGCTTGTCCCTCTCGGACCTGCGAACAAATCTCGAAGCTGGTCTTCCATTCTCCGAACTCTTTGAATTCCTCGTCAGCGACTTATGCAGGAGTGAATTCGTCAAAGTTGGAAACACAATTCGCCGAGTGACACATCAGCGAGCGTTGCCGCCACCGCTTATGGCCGCAGCCGCGAAGCTACGCACCACGCTGGCTGCCAAACCGTTTGATCCGCCTTCGCGGAAGCAGCTCGAGCCTGATTCCGCTTCACACCAGGCCCTGCGGTTCTTGATCGAGACCGGCGAGGCGGTGGAGATCAACGCGGAAGTGGTGTTGGCCTCGGACAGTTTAAAGCGCATGACCAACTTGATAAGCCAATTCATTCGGAACAAGGGAGCTGCCACGGTTAGTCAGCTTCGGCAAGAACTCGGCTGCAGTCGACGCGTCATTGTCCCGCTGCTTGAGCAACTCGACCGAGACGGCCTTACGCAGCGAAACGGTGACATTCGCAAACTTCGCGCCAAGTAAATTGCGGCAGACGCTCTACCGGCGGAAGGATTGCTAGAAATTTAGAGAGGATAATTTCACAGGCATGAAAATCTATTTTGGCTTCACCGTAGCCGGTGACCGCTCAACAGTGACCGTAGCTCGGAAAATTGTGGACATTCTTGTGGAAATGCACCATGAAGTGCTAACTCGACATTTGGTCGAGGACAACGCGTGGGAGGTGGACCGCCGGATGACGCCCAAAGAAGTGTTCCTGCGGGACATGAAGTGGCTTGAACAATGCGACATGTTCATTGCCGAGGTTTCCGGTTCCTCGTTTGGCTTGGGCTTCGAGACTGGGTACCTTCTGGGGGCAACCACGAAGAAAGTAGTCTTATTCTACCGGCGAGACGTCGAAACCAAAATATCTCTCTTAATCACGGGCATCACCCACCCGAATTGCAGGCTGGCACCGTATTCGGAACCTGACGAGGTAGAAGTTTGGATCAGGAACAACTTGTCCCTATAGGAGTCCTACTCAATCATTGCCCAATAAGAAATTAGCTCTTCGTCAAGAGTTGGCTCTTGTTGTCTTTGTCATTTGAAAATTGACATGGTAGAGGTCTGCGGTTCGAGTCCGCACGGGCCTACCATATTTTTCAGTGACTTAGCGTCCACAACCTTTCTCGATGAGGCTCCAATTGGCCCCATTAAGGAGGAAGTCCGCGACTCCCAAGGGTCTTCACGTTTGTTGGCGAGGACAGTTGAGAAGGACGCACCTGCCTAGTAAGCAGGAGTGCGAGGGCGCGGGAGATTGCTGTTGACGAAGAGACTCTCTTCGGTTCGTTAGAAAGATTGAGACAGGTCCACGGTCCGCGCGGCCATTGATGTTTCGTTCATGTTGACATCCTCCTAGGGCCCGGTCTAAATGAATATTTCGAGGTCGTGCTGCGGTGGCGAAGAATGTCACCCATCCTGGGGCCCTCGGGGTACTTACTGACGAGTTGTTTCGATATCCACCGAAGCGAGCGAGGGAACCCACGAAATACATTCGCGAAGCAAGACGCGCTTCAAAAAGGGGATTCGCAAATGGCTACTAATTCGTTGACAGCTCTTATTACAGGAGGAACGAGTGGCATTGGCCGAGCGACAGCCAAAGGACTGGCGAAGCTTGGCATTCACGCTTTAGTCGTAGGCCGCAACGCGAAGCGCGGCGACGAGACGCTCGCTGAAATCCGTGCGTCAGGAGGAAAAGCGGATTTTATCTCGTCTGATCTCGGAAACGCGTCGAGCGCGCGCGAAGTGGCGAAAAGGGCGTTAGAACTCGGAAGCGGCCACGTCGATATCTTGGTCAACAATGCCGGGATCTTCCCGTTTGGCCCTACGGAACAAACCAAGGAAGAAGAATTTGACCAAGTGTACTCGCTCAATGTGAAGGTGCCGTACTTTCTTGTCGCGGAACTTGCTCCGCTGATGGCAAAGAGGGGAAAAGGTGCCATCGTTAATGTTTCGACGATGGTTGCCGACTATGGGGTGTCCGGCATGAGCCTCTATGGTTCGAGCAAGGCCGCGATTAATTTGCTAACAAAGGCGTGGGCGGCTGAATATGGCCCGCGCGGCGTCCGCGTCAATGCGGTCAGTCCCGGACCCACGCGCACCGAAGGGACGGATACAATGGGCGAGGGTCTCGAGCAACTCGCTGCTCAGGCACCCGCGGGCCGTCCGGCGACAGCGGACGAGATTGCCGAAGCCATTGTGTTTCTCGCCACGGACCGTTCCAGTTTTATCTATGGGGCAAAAATTGCCGTCGGCGGCGGCCGCACCGCCATTTGAAATATCGAAGCGATTCTACAGAGGGCGTGTCTGAGGATTGTCGCAATGCCCCTTCTCGTCACAAGCGCATCGGGTGCCAATGGGAATGGATTTGGCGCACTGCTCGCCTTTGAATTGGATGGAACGTTCCGCGGACCATTCATTGAGGATGATCGCATTAGCGATCCCCGAGGCCTTGCAGTCGATCCGATGGAAAAGTTGCTCTTTCTAAATAGTGGGGCCGATCGCGTGTTAGCGATTTCCTCGGATGGACGGGTCGTCCGCGATACCGGCCGGATTGAAGGGCTGAATCCCGGCGGTGGGATTTTGGGCCGGGATGGCCGTTATTTCGTGGGCCTTCGCGGCGAACGCACAATCGTTGCCTTTTCGACCAGCCTCGATGCTGCCCTAGAGCATGTGTTGCCACCCAAAGTCGTACCTTTTCCTCGAGGGTTTGCTTTCGGCCATGATGGCCGGCCTTTCCTCGCCTCGGGAATCGGCCCCGACGGCCAAGGCGATAACGCCATAGTGGCCTTCAGCCGTGGCACGCCCTCGCAGTTCTCTCGTTTGGTGGCGGATCCCGAATTGAGTCCGCTCGATCTGGCTATTGCACCGAACGGCAACATCGTTGTCTCTAGCGAGCATCCATTCGGCGCGGTAGACGCGGTGACAAGCGTTCGGGAATACAATCCGAAGGATGGCGACCTCGTCCGAGTCTTCTCTCCAAAAGGGGAGGCTGAGTTACGTAAACCGCGAGGCCTGCGCTTTGCTCCAAATGGAGTCCTCTATTGCGTCGCCCGCGACGAGGGTGTCGGCTTCGATTTCGCGAGTGGAGAATGCCTCGGGGCTATCGTGCAGTTGCCGCGATTAAATGGGCAAGCCTTGGAGTGTTTTCCGTGCTGAGCCAGCTAGCCGACTATTCCTTTAGCACTTGATGCACGAACGAAATCGCGATCGATCCTTCGCCAACAGCGAGGCAACGCGCTTTACATTGCCGCCGTGCACATCTCCGACAGCAAAAACCCCCGGCAAAGTTGTTTCCGGCAGGTATGGCCGGCGGCCGAGGGGCCAGTGCGCGTCGTTCAGTTCCTCCGCCGTCCAATCGGGACCGGTCTTGATGAAGCCTTTGCCGTCGACTGTGCACCAACTGTGCACGAATCTAACGTTTTCATACTGCTCGGGATAGCTTTGAGCGAAAAGCAGATTCCCAGATTTATTGGAGACGTTAGTAGTTAGAAGCATCAGAAGGAACCGCTGGAGTCGAGTTCGGTGCGCCCAAGTCAGCGGCGACAGGTGCCATTTCTTTGGCTCGACGGTTGATCTTTTCCAGGGCTCCTCGCGATCGTCAGAAATACGTGCAGCGCCTTGTCGCCATATAACAGGAAGTTATGACGCTTGCAAATATTATAAATTTGATTCGATTCCCGTAATGGGATGAAATGCACAGTCTAGGAGTGCACAGACCTATGGACCTTATACGCATCTTCGATACCACGCTGAGGGACGGCGAGCAGGCACCCGGATTTTCAATGTCCGCACCGGAAAAGATACGCATAGCTCGGCAGTTGGAATCACTCGGCGTAGATGTCATTGAGGCCGGTTTCCCTATCGCTTCGCGTGGAGATTTGGAAGGGGTGCGTGCCGTAGCGTGCGAAATCCACAATTGCACGGTGGCGGCGCTGGCACGCGCTAAGCGCGACGATATCGATGTAGTCCTCGACGGCCTTAAGGATGCGGTGCATCCGCGCGTACACATTGTTCTCGCAACTTCTGATTTGCATCTTCAATACAAACTCCGCATGACGCGCGAGCAGGCTCTCGAAGCGATCTCCACGAACGTGCGCTACGCGCGGCAGCATTGTGCGGAAGTTGAGTTCTCCGCCGAGGACGCGAGCCGCACCGATATCGACTTCCTGTGCAGGGCTGCGAAACTCGCCGTCGAGGTGGGAGCAACCATTATCAATCTGCCTGATACAGTTGGCTATGCCCTGCCTGATGAATACGAGGCCATGTTCCGCCGGGTCATCGATTTTCTAGAGGGCGCACCTGGAATTATATTGAGCGCGCATGGCCATAATGACCTCGGTCTGGGCGTGGCTAATTCCCTGGCCGCGATTCGCGGCGGCGCACGCCAACTTGAATTGACTATCAATGGAATTGGTGAACGCGCGGGCAATGCGTCGCTTGAGGAAGTCGCTGTCGCGCTGCGCGTGCGGCAGGCCACCCTGGGCGTGACCACGAATCTACATCTCGACAAACTGTATGCCACGAGCAAACTGCTGTCGGAGATTACCGGTGTAGCTGTTGCGCCCAACAAAGCAGTAGTAGGGTCAAACGCCTTCGCGCACGAGGCGGGTATCCATCAGGACGGCATCCTCAAGAATCCCCTCACGTACGAAATTATCTCACCCGAAGAAGTTGGCGTTCCCAAGCGGCAATTGGTGCTGGGAAAACATTCGGGCCGCAATGCGCTGCGCACGGCGCTAGTCGAAATCGGCTACACACCCTCGCCCGAAGAACTCGATGAGTGCTACAAGCATGTTTCCACGCTGGCAGATGAATCAAAAAACGTCCAGGCTCGCGATCTACTCGCGATTGCCCGCCGGGTGATACCCACGCGGGGCACGGAAAAAGCTGTCGCGGCGGAGTAAATTGCCGGTGAAGTCTGCGTGACCCGCAAGCAAGTCGCAAAGAGTTCCGGAAAAGACCATAAACGACTATCGTGTCACGCAGCCAATGTGGATGCGACTGTGCACCAACTGTGCAAGAATCCAACGTTTTCAGGGCATTGGGGATAGCTTTGAGCGAAAAGCAGATTCCCCGATTTGTTGGAAACGTTGTTAGTTAAGAGTAGAAGAAGGAGCAGTTAGAGTCGGGTTCGGTGCGCCCAAGGCAGGAGCGCAGAGGTCTACCGAGTCGCACAAGAAGAAGCGCTAGCTGATTCCGAATCTGGAATCATTCCACGAGAGCCATAGAGGAGAGATGGGCTTGCCATTCGTACAGCAGAATTTAGGTTCGAGGCCAACTTGTAGCAACTTTGTACCTCGACTCGGCCAATGAACAGCATCGGGCCTGTCGATTCCAGTCTAAGCGAAGCAGCGAATCCCCGATATCGGATGAGACTCATTGGCCTGCTTGAATCAAGGTGCCAGTCAATGGCCAGAAGTCGCATTTTGTGATATCAGCGGTTCGACTCTGTAGCCGTGTCTTTGGCGAGAATTATCGGTCTTGCACTTCGATCGCCCCTTTCCAAGGGACGATCATCTGAATTAGCCGATGTTGAGCGTCCCGCTTTGCCTGAATCTTGGCCTGAGAATAGATTTCCAGTGTGGTGCGGCAGTTCGAGTGCCGCATAAGTTCTTGTACCACCTTCACGTTTTCTCCGTTTCCGATCAATATCGTCGAAAAGCTGTGCCGGAACGTGTGCCATCCGACACGCTTTCGAATTCCGGCTCGCGTTGCGGCAGGCCGGACGATGCGGGATAGAACGACATCCGGCCAATAAGGGCTCTTGCCCTTGGTACGCGGGCTCGCGAACACCCAATCATAGGGTTGATTGTAAGAGCTGTTTTGTTTCCAGGTCCAAAGTTCGGCGGCGAGAATCGGATCCATGGGCACAGGTTTCTTCGAGGCTTCTGTCTTGCAATTGCCAACAACGCTCCTATAAATCGAGCGCCGAACTACGATTTGCAGGTTTTCGAACTCGACGTCTCCCCATTTCAAGGCGAAGAGCTCGCTCCGTCTCAGCCCGGTGGCTGCGTCTAGGAAAACCATCAAACGAAAACACCGATCAAGCTGTGAAAGAAGTGCACTTAATTCTTCAGGTTCCAGCCACTCGGGCATTCGTTGTCGTTTGGCACTCTGGCGAACGAGAAGGATCGGGTTCCTTCCTTGTTCCAACCACTCGTGACGGATGGCGTGATTAAAAAGCACGCTCATCAGGTTACGGATCTTCGCTTTTGTCGGGTTTGCCAAAGGACAGCGGTCAACACGCAGCAATCGACGAAGCCAAAGTTCGACAGCGACTGTGCGTACGTCACGGATGTTCAGACTCCCCCATGTAGGCTTCACCCATCTCGTGAGGAAATCTCTGTAGATCGTCTTCGTAGCATGGGACTTTCCGCCGTCAACTTGAGCACAGGTTAGCTCGGTCGCGATGTAGTGATCGACAAGGTCGGCAACTGTTATAGTCTGTTCACGCTGGCGATTGCGTGTTTCGTTGATCGATACGCGGAGGCCGTTACTCGCGTGCCAAGCGTTTTCCAAATTCGGATACTGCAGGACTGTGCCAATGACAGCTTTGCGCCGGACGCGCGTTCCATTGGCTTCAATGTCCCACCAAAGGAACTCCCAACGATCAGGTCCCTTTTTCCTTTGGCCAAGCCGTAGATATCCTCGCTGATACCGGACGCGCATTCTCCCTCCTCCGGCGACTGCTGCACCGGAGAAGAGCTTATGCCTGCGTGCTGGGGCAGATCGAACGTTCGGCTGGCTGGCCTGGTTATGTAAGAAAATCTTGGCGAGGTTCGGATTAATCGAGAACGCGAACAGGTTTTTGCGCTAAGGAGGAAATAGACAGGTGCCGCTACCGAGACTATTTCTCGCGCATAATCCGACCCCCACAGGATGTTGCCTTAGGCGACTTCCGCATACTTTGACAGTCCCAGCGATTGACACGGACGAGGTTGATCGCCCGAGTCCATTCTGGCCTACTCCTTCTATGGTTCAGCTTTGAGTGCTACCCTTTCCCCTGCCCTATTTTCAACCCGAAGGCCAACCCGAGATGTGTCCGACTACTGCGTATTATCAAGTACTTGGCAGTCCCCAACAGCCTTGTAAGTTGTTGTAAGTACTTGTAATCTCGGCGTTGACACGGTAGAGGTCTGCGGTTCGAGTCCGCACGGGCCTACCATATTTTTCAACAACATACGATCCATGCTTGGTTCTTGCGTTGCTCCATCTTGCTCCAATAAGACGCTATGTCGTTGTATCTGTTGAGCAAATCCAACTCACGGAATTGCAATCGCTCGGCGAATCTTGCTCATCGAATGTCGATTGGCAATTCGCACCCAACCAGGGGTTCGGGTGCATCGGCCTCAGTGGGAAGAATCATCTGGACCACGCGCTGCTGCGCCTTGCGCTTGGCCAAGATTCGCGCCTGGGAATAGACTTCCAGCGTGCAGCGGCTGCTAGCATGACGCATCAATTCCTGAAGCACCTTTAAGTTCTCCCCGTTGGCGATCAGAAGAGTCGAGAATGTGTGTCGAAATGTATGCCACCCAATTTTCTTGTCGATCCCAGCTCGCAATGCCGCTGGACGAATGATCTTTTGCAGCAAGGCATCTGGCCAGTATGGATGCTTCCCGTGAGTACGCGGACTCGCGAATATCCAGTTGTCGGGTTGCCGATACCGGGTGGTCCCCTTCCATAGCCAGAGGTCCGCAGCAACTCGATCATCCAAAGGAACCGGCTTGCGTGATGCTTCCGTCTTGCAATCCCCAATATGTCCCAAATAAATGGAGCGCATGACGTCGAGGCGCATGTTGGAGAAATCAACATCGCTCCACTTGAGCGCAAACAGTTCACTGCGACGCAGCCCCGTAGTCACATCCAGTAGGACCATCAATCGAAAACATGATTTCAGGTGCAGCAAAAGGCCCTGGATCTCACTGGGCTCCAGCACTTCGGGGATCCGCACGCGCTTTGCACTCTGACGGACGAACGCAATAGGATTTCTTCCCTGGCCCAGCCATTCGTAACGAATTGCATGATTGAACAGCACACTGAGCAGATTTCGAATCTTCGCTTTGGTTACGCTGGCTAGCGGAGTCCCGTCGACACGTTGCAAACCTCTCAGCCAACGCTCAACCGCCATCGTCCGGACGGAGTGGAAGCTCACTTTCCCCCAATGCGGTCGTATCCACCTTTTCAGAAATTGCCGGTACACAATTCGCGTTGCGTGAGAATGCCGGCCAATTCCTTCGGAGAGCTCCGTCTGCACGTAGTGATCAACCAAGTCGGCAACAAGGACGTCGGGCCCGGGTTGGCGCAAACGGTCCTCGTTTATTTGCATTCTGAGCCCATTCACTGCCGCTTGGGCTAAATCCCTCGTTGGATACTATCCCAGAGTTCCAATGACAGTAGTCCTACGCACGCGCCTCCCTGTCACATCGCTTTCCCGCCAGTGGTACTCCCAGCGGTCTGGTCCATCCTTGCGTTTTGTGCGCCTGAGACAACCTCGTTGGTAACATTGCCGCATAGTTGACCCCTCCCCTTGCAAGATGCTAGAGGGTGTCTTTGGCAAAAACTTCGTTCTGTGTGGAACGGTCGAATTTGAAAGAGGTTCAGGCCGGTTGCTCCTTTGATTCGTTCTTCCGTTTTCCGTAGTGTCTGTGTGATGCGGTCCTCCTTGCGCTAAACCGGCGTCCTTCCCAACGCGTGTGGATTTTCACGGACTTTATTTTCGATTCGCCGCCGGATCGTTGGCGGGGTCGAAATACTTTGTGTCGGTTGGCCCGTAGCCTGAAATCTGCACGACGACGGCCGTATCGGTGGTCTGAGCGAAGTGCTCAACACCTCCCGGCTCGGAATACACGCTGCCCGGTGGCAGGGTCTTCAGCCTTTTCACGTCGAAATGATCGCCGTAGCCGAAGCGCCATTGGCCCGAAACCACAGTCGCCACACGGTTATCCCTGTGCGTGTGCGCCTCGATCGTCACGTGGGCGGGCACGAACAGCAGAACGGAGTAAAAGCCGGTCTTGGCGGGATCGCCGAACAGCACCCTGGTGTGAACGCCAGCGAGGCCCGAGCTGCCGATTTGATTGTTGTCCGTCGGAGTGGCCTTAATTTCCGCGGGGGGCATGCGCATCTGCGGGAGGGTCTGCGCTCTCGTCACCGTCGTGACTGATGTAGCGGACAACAGGACCACGAATATGCTTTTGAACATTCTGGCTCTTCCTTTCAGTCGCTGAGGCGTTCCGTGAGATCCACACCAGCCGTCACAGAAACTTCATCAGCGCCTCCGTCGTTTCGTTGGGCCGTTCCTCGAGTACCCAGTGGCCGGTATCCTTCAGGACGATCATGGTCGCATTGGTCGCAACCAGTTTCATCTGGTTGCCAAGCACTGTTCCGTTACCCTTGTCGCCGCCGATGGCAAGGACCGGCATCGTCAGCTTGGTCTGGGAGAGCTGCGCAAAGTCTTTTGCAGCCTGTTGGAAAGAGACGAAATAGGCCCAACCCGCGCGCATTCGCCCGGGACGCGCATAGGCAGCCACGTAGGCGGCCCGATCGGTTTCCGGGATCGAATGTGTCTTGTCGGCGGCGAAGTCATTCCAGAAATAATCGAAGTAGATCCGCTCGCGTCCGCGGACCAGCACTTCCGGCGTCGGGCCGTTAAAGCGAAAATGCCAAATGCCAGGATTGTTATAGACATCCTCCCATCCGGCTACCCCGGGAAGAAATGCGTCCATCACCACCAGTTTCTCGGTCTCGGCGGGGAATTGCGCGGCGTACGCATATGCCACCATCAGGCCGATGTCGTGCCCGACGACTCTGGCCTTGTCGACATGGAGCGACTTGGCGAGCGCATGAATGCGGATCGCGGCGGTCTTCATGTCCAGGCCGTCCTTGGGCACCGACGAATCGCCGATACCGGGTAGGTCGGGGGCGATCACCGTGAATTTCTCGGCGAGCTGCGGAATGATGGGCCGCCACATGCGCGAGGTCTGCGTGTAGCCGTGCACCAGAATCAAGGCGGGGCCGTGTCCCGCGGTGAGGTAATACAGCGTTACGCCATCAACTTGGGCGGTCCGTGAACTGATCGTGTTTGCGTCCTGCGCGCGCGCCGTTCCAGCCAGCGCCGCCAACAACAGCAGCGCGAACGGCGCGGCAACAAAACGGAAGCTCCATCGCGTTTTCATAGGAGAACTCCTTTAGCGGCGCATGGCCCAAACCGCATTTCAGACCATACAGTCTGGAATACCGTATGTCAAGGATTGTTGTAGACTAGGGAGTCTGAAATGGCGCGCAGGAAAGAATTCGATCCCGACCAAGCCCTAGCCAAGGCCATGGACGTTTTTTGGCGGCTGGGTTACGAGAATACGTCGCTGGAGTTCCTCCTGCGGGAGATGGGGATTGCGAAGCAAAGCCTCTATGACACATATGGCGACAAGCGCGGGCTGTACATGAAGGCCTTGGCCTATTACCGGCGCCAAACGAACGACGGTCTGCGCCGACTTTTCGGTGCTGGGCGGCCCGTCAAAGAGGTCTTCGCGAAACTCCTCTTTGGCCTGAGCGCTGAATCCAAGCATCAGCATGAACGAGGCTGTCTTTTGTTGAGCGCCAATCTGGAACGCGACACGTCAGATGCTACGCTCGCGGAGTTTTTGCGCGACAACCAAGCCGAAGTCGAAGGAATTTTTAGAGAGGCACTGCTCCGCGCACGGAAAACCGGAGAAGTATCGCGTAACGCGGATACAAAAGCCCTGGCGCGGTTCTTCACTGTCACAATTCAGGGAATGCGATCCATGGCACGACTGAGGTCCGATCGGAAAAGCCTCGAACAAGTAGCGCGTGTCGCTTTAGCGACGCTCGACCAATAGACGAAACTGTCGGTTTTAGATACCCATGTTGGACGTCGAGTAGTGATTTACGACAAAAGCCCAGTATGAAGATTTTGTAGCTCTCAATCCTTTCTTCGGAGTCGTAATGGAGGGCATACGGGAACTCGTTGATGGCAAGCACTGTTTCGACGCGTTTGGCCCGTAAAAATTAGATTCGATGTATAGCTCGCCACTCCAGGGCGGATCTGCGTCCTCCAGGTACGATCGATCGCAGATAAAGTCTGGTCACGAATTCCTTGTTCTCTTAGCATGGATGTAATGCCTCACTGCCACCTTTTCCGTCGTGTAACTGAGCACCCGCTTTTCGAGTTCATGGTCTGAAACAGTGAAGCGGTCATGTTGCCGTTCATGTTCGAGCCAGGAGTCCACTAGAAACGTCTCCAGATAAGCATGCGGGGATTCCGTGTCAAAGTAGATGCCCCACCGTGTAGCTCCATCGCGGCGGCGAATTCGTTGATACTGATAAATGTCGTTCAGGAAATCCGGCGCCTTCGCTGGATCGATGACATATTTGACTGTAACCAGAACTGGCCCAAAGTCGGCGGCATGCTCCTCGAACATGCTTGGTTTACCCCAATGATTCCACGTGCTGAGATCAACCGCCGTGCTCGGAAGCCGATAGGTGAATTGCAAGAGCAAGGAGGCGCCGATTCCGATCCCGGAAACGAAGAGGGCCATGCGAGCATTCGTGTGTTCTGCGGCGAGGCCCCAAATGGCGCTGCCAATTGCTACGCTGCCCTGGAATACAAAGAGATAGGCTGCCAGCACGCGTGCGCGAACCCAGTCGGGCGCCAGATTCTGAATTATCGTATTGAAAAGAGACATGACTACCGTCCAGGAACCCCCTCCGAGAAGCATCAGCGCACATAGAAGCGCGAGATTGTGCAGGGCCGCTGTGCTTAGGAGAATTGCAGCGAAAATTGCCGTCGCAGTCGAGACTATAGTCTCTGTCGAACGTTTTGACCTGGCACGTTGCAGGACAACAGCCCCAAGCACCGCGCCGACTCCAAAGAAGCCCAGCAGAAAACCGTACCCGACTGCACTCTTGCTCAGTTCCCTTGCGACCGCCGGCAGAAGAGCCGAGAAGGAACTTGCGAAAAAGATAACAATTCCCGATCGCAGCAGTAGTGTCCGAATGCCAGGTGAGTAACGGACGTAGCGAATTCCCGCGACGCTGGCTCCTGCGAGTGTTTCCGCGGGCAATTTGCTTTTTCGAGTGGGGCGTTTCCAAGTGAAAATGACGAGAATCACGCCAAAAAACGAAAGCGCATTGAAGAGGAAAGTTGTCGCTACGCCGACAGCCGCGATAGTCAGGCCTGCAAGCCCCGGGCCTACGGCTCGAGCCAGGTTGAACTCGATTCCGTTAAGCGCGAGAGCAGCCGTGAGATCATCCTTTTTGACCAACTCAGGGAATATCGCGCGCCACGTCGGAGATTCTATGGCATCACCGAGGGAGAGAGCCAACGTGAGCAGGAGCAAGAGCCGTGGCGTCATCGTTCCAGTGAAAGTGACAATGGTAAGAACGGTGGCGATAACCAGCATCCATATCTCTGTAACCAGGATCAATTTGCGCCGGTCGAAAATGTCTCCGATCGAACCGGCGGGCAGTGCCAATAGGAAGAATGGCAGCGCCGAAGCAGTCTGGATCAACGCGATATAGAACGAGCGGTTGGTCAACGTCGTCATCAGCCATGCGGCGCCCACGGTCTGCATGAACGCCCCGACGTCCGATACCAGATCTGCAATCAGGAGATTGCGGAAAATCCCGATGCGAAGTGGGTGCCACGGGCTGACCGGAGGAGGTGGGTCGCGTTGGATGGACTCGGGCATCGCGGACTGAATCTACACCAATATCGCACTGAGTTCATGGCGACGATTACCGCGAGCAAATCAAACTAACGGACGACGCTCGGACCATACTCAGCCGCCCATGTTTTGGTCGGCAGATTGAGGGCCCTTGCCACTCTTCCGCGAAGGGCTTAGTGTGTTTGCTGGCGGGCGTACCTGCAAAAGCCATGTAACAGCCGGCCCAAGTTCTTCCAGCAGGACCGTTTCTGCCTGCATGTTGGAATTATAAAAAGGAGAGGAAAATACGATGCAACTTCAAAGTGACTACTTCAATGCTTATCACAACCTAAAGCTGACACGAGATGACAAAGGCGTGCTGATTGCTGAATTCCACACCAACAGCGGGCCGTTCATCATGACCGCGCAATCTCACACCGAATTTGTCGAGGCCTTCTACCGAATTGCGCAAGATCGAGCGAAGAAGATCGTAATCCTTACGGGCGCCGGTGGGGACTTCATTACCGACGTCGCTTGGTCATCTTTTGGCGAAGTCGCCGATCCCGGCGTGTGGAGCCAAGTTCATGATGAAGGCGTTCAGGTTTTGGAAAATATAGCCAACATACGCGTGCCGGTCATCGCGGCTATCGAGGGACGTGCCCATGTACATTCAGACTACGCGCTGCTTGCGAGTGTAATCGTGGCGGCGGAGGGTGCGACCTTCCAGGATGTGGCCCACTTCTCCGCGGGCGTTGCGCCCGGTGACGGAATCTTTACCACCTGGAGTTATCGGGCTGGAGCGGGACGGGCGGAGGCGTTCCTGCTGAACCCACAGCCGCTACCCGCCCGTACTGCACACGAATGGGGAGTGGTTGCCGAAGTTGTGCCGAACGGCAAGGCACTGAGCCGGGCGCGGGAATTGGCCGAGCTGTACCTGAAGGCCCCGGAAGTGACGCGCCGCAATACGCGCGTGCATTTTATCCAGCCCTTGAAGGAGCGCATCGTTCGAGAAGTTGGCTACGGACTGTCGCTCGAAGGAGCGTCGTCGGCCGATCTCGTGAAATCGATGCAAGCAAAGAGTGAACCTGTCGCTCAGAAAGCGAAATCCGCGTAAAGAGCCGCGAGAACCGCAGTCTAAGCAAAAGCAGACGAGTGGTGTGAACCCCTATTTTGAGACAATCGGTATGATCTCACTCCTGAAGCACCTGCCTCGTGAGAGGTGCTCTTAACAGCGCGTTCAACGGATGATTTGTCACCAACAGATTGGTGCGTCTGCCTTCTAAGCAGACGTACCGACCACGACTGGGCATCATGAGCTATCTGCGGCACTCTCTCACATCTCTGCAAAACCATACGTGTCTATCGCATATTGGTAGGAGTTTCTTGGCCCAGTCATTTGGCCGCCAGCGTGGTTCCGCCGCACAGCTAAATCCAGCAAGGGGGGGCGCGTCATCCATCACTCTTTGTGAGCTGTCTTGAGGCAAAAAGTGGACAGATCGAATTGCCCCGGGAATCGATAAATCTCGTGGAGCTGGGTCTGGCAATCCTTCCAACGATATTGCCAACTGCAGTGCCCGAGGGTCGCAACGGACGCTGAGCGCCGCCAGATTCAACTTCCAGGCTTGACGGCTCGTGCCGAATACCACAAGACGGCCGGGTTTACACGCTCGGGATAAATCGCGAGCATCTCCTTGTACAGCTCTAACGCGGTGCCGGTATTGGCAGCGATCCTGTCAAAGTCGCGAATATATTGTCGTGTTTCCTCGATGTTATTCGGCGTGTCGGGCGCGCCGGCCCTCTTGTGTCCCGCAATGACGGCCACAGGTTTGAGCGACTCGATCATATCGAGCGCAGCGATCCACTCCTTCCGGCCTTCGGCGTTCGATTCGCCTAAATGAAGATGGACATCGTTGTAGAGCGCGTCGCCGCAAGCGACCAGCCCGATCGAAGAGACGTGGAGACACGTCGTGCTGTCCGTATCGGTATGCCCGAGGGGAACACTCACGAGTTGTTCGCCTTCCAGTTCGATGACACCGCCCTTGAGTTCGTCGACGACCACGAGCGTCGAATCGATTTGTCCGGGAAACCGTGGTTTCCAATATGAGTCAACCACGGGAACCGACGCCTGCTTTCGCATGACGGCGATGACCTCTCGCGTCGCGACGAACCGCGCCTTCGGAAATTGTTTCTGAATTGTGTTTACGCCAAAGAAATGGTCGCCGTGGCCATGGGTAGCGTAGATCGTCGTCAGATTTTTACCGCTGTCTGCGATCCAGTCGACAAGTTTCTGGTTTTGATCGAGCGTGATGGCCGTATCCACCAGCACAGCATCACGCTTGCCCAAGATAAGCGTTGAAGAAATTGGCGACCATTTCATTTCGCTCGCGCCGGGCGGAAGATCGCTCGTGACCACCGGAATCTGGGCGCTGACAAAAACTTCCCACTGCAATCGATTGGTCATCAATCCTCCTCGCGACAGTTGACGGATGTATTTTTAAAACCTTAGCCGCTTTCAATTTTCCAGCTCTCCATCGGCGGCGCAGCGACGTTGGCTCAACCTGCCGCTTCCGACAAAAGGGTCTCGACTTTCTTGTCGAGATCCCGCGCGACCGCGAGCGCATCGGAATTCCGATAGGGAGCCAGCAGACTGACCATCCTGTCGTAGGAGATGTGGACGCCGTCAGAGCGTTCGTCGACGAGTACCGTGACGGGAGCATAGGACCCTGCGTCCGGAACGTGCCTTGCCATTTGCTGCATGATGAGCGGATTGCCCATGATGAGTCGGGCCATTCGGGGTTTATCGCCACCCGTCGCTTTCCTTATGACGGAGCCATGGGCGAGTTCCATGGAGAGCATCAGGCCACTCTTACCCAGCCCTTCCCGGACCGTACTTTCGAACTGTGGAAACGTCCGTGCGGCTGCCGTCGTTTTCGCAAACTCAACCATGTAGGGATGGCCTACGGCAGCTTTAATCGCGGCTAATATATTGTCGAATGGCCGAGACGAGGTCAGGCTGAATCGCTCAACCTCGACTGTGGTTATCATGGCGACCCGCCTTTCTTTTCCGTATCGACGAGCGTGCCGAGAACCCCGGGCCAATTTTTCTCGAAGTCGGCGTCGCGTTGCAGCCCGCGTTCCAGCACGATTCCTATGCGGTGCTGGGCTTCGGGCCACGTCAGTGCTGTCCCAAACGAAGTGAAGGCCTCCAGGAGCCGATCGGACGGCGGCAACGAGACCTGGTTGACGAGATTCTTCGCTGCTACGAGCGCGCGCCGATCGAAGGAGCCGATCCGGCGCGCGAGCGCGTCGACGAAGCCGTCCAGTTCGGCGTCCGGAAGCGATCGGTTGACGTAACCGTATCGTTCCGCTGTATCTCCATCAAAGTCGTTGGCGCTCAGAACGATTTCGAGTGCCCGCCCGCGTCCCACCAGGTGTGGAAGGCGCTCTGTGCCTCCGCCGCCGGGATGGAGCCCGACCCCGAGTTCGGGATGCCCGAGTTTCGTATTTTCGCGCGAGGCGAAGCGCATGTCGCAGGCAAGAACGAACTCGCTGCTCACGCCACGCACGCAGCCCCGGATTTTTGCGATGCTGACGACCGGCGACTTCGTAAGGCGTACGAACGTATCTATCAGAACAGGTAAGCCCGAAGCGCCGACAGCGGTCATGATGTTTCCGATCTTGCCCGTCAGATCGAAGTGCGACAGGTAAAAGTCCGGAATGGCACTCTCGAAGACAACCACACGCAGGGTCTCGGTCGTCTCCATCCGGACCAGAAGGTCCTGGAGGGCCTGGAAGACATCCGCGTCGACGACATTGAAAGGCGGATAGTCGAATACGACTCTCCAGTACCCGGGCGTTTCCTCGATCACCCGCATTGGTGTAGTCGTATTCGGTTTGGTCACGATTCATCCTCCTTCTTTAGGCTCCGATCGAGCGGTACAGTTCGGTGATCTTCATAGACGATCTTTGAACAATTGCTCTGTGTTCACTTTGCATCGGTAAACTCGCGCGTGATCTCCCGATAACGGAAACAATCTACGGTGTGATCGTTCACCATCCCAATCGCCTGCATGTAGGCATAAGCGACAGTCGGGCCGACGAAATTGAATCCTCTGTCCTTGAGGTCCTTGCTAAGTCTCTCGGATTCGAGTGAACGCGCGGGGATCTGTCGGGTAGTTTTCCAGCGGTTGAGTTTGGGTCGCCCGTCGACGAACCGCCAGCAGTAAAAGTCAAATTTTCCGAATTCTTCCTGCACCTTGAGAAATGCGCGAGCGTTGCGTACCGCAGCTTCAATCTTCATCCGGTTGCGAAAGATTTCGGGATCGGATAAAAGTTTCTGAATTTGCCTCTCAGAATAGCGAGCGACTTTCTCGGGATCGAACTTGTCAAATGCGCGACAGTACCCTTCGCGCTTGTTCAGGACGAGCGACCAGTTCAACCCGGCTTGTGCACCTGAAAGGATCAGGACCTCGAAGTGTTTGCGGTCGCTATGAGCGGGCACACCCCACTCCCGATCGTGATATTGGAGCAACAGCGGATCATCCGCGTTGACCCAGGAGCACCGTTTACTTTGCGGCGAACTGCGTTTCGAGCGTCTTAGATTGGTTTCGGACAACTTAGTCTTCCTATCGTTCAGCTTTCGGCGGCCCAACACAACGCGCTTGCGGGCGGGCGCCACAATCCACTCAGTCGGCCAGCGAGGCGCTCTGAAAATGAACAAGTCGCGGGCCGATTCGATCAGCGACGTAGACGGCAACCAGCCGGAAATGAGATGTGGTTTCCTTGCCCTGCCTCGATGTAACTGTCCGGCTTACGCCCGTTAAAATTGCGGTGTCTCCGTGGATGCGAACTTTCACATCTGCGATCTCGATCGCTTTGATTGCCAGTCCTCCGATTCGCAGGTCCGCTAGAATCTCCTCCTTTGACAACACGGAACCGTCCGGACGAACGAGCATGTAGTCATCGGAATAGATCGCTGCTAGCTCCTCCCAATCTTGACTCTTTAAAGCACAGTTGAATCGGTCGTGCGTGCTGACCACCTCGGTCTCGGTCATTGTGTGTTCCCCGCGGCCTGACTCGGTGGTTTGACTGCGCGTGCTGAACTCCAGAGCGCCCAACCAGGATTGACCCGGTTCGGGTAAAGCTCCAGCATCTTGTCGTAGAGCTCCTGAGCGGTTGCAGTGTTTTCCGCGAGCCGATCGAAATCGCGGATGTATTGCCGAGTCTCTTCGATGATCCGCGGTTTGTCGTCGTTCTCGGGCCTCTTATGTGAGGCGACAACCGCGCGCGGGTTGAGCGACTCGATTTTATCGAGCGCGGAGATCCACTCCTGTCGCTTCTGCGCATTCGACTCAGCGAGGTAGAGGTGGACGTCGTTGTAGGCAGCGTCGCCGGCGACCACGAGCCCGATCGAAGGAATATGCAAGCAAGTCGTACGGTCTGTATCGGTGTGACCGAGTTCCACAGCGATCAACTCACGCCCTTCCAGATTGATGACATGACCTTGGAGCTCCTCCGCGATCACCAGCTTGTCCGGAATCTGCCCTGGAAAGCCTACCTTCCAGGCTCTTTCAAGGACCTGCGGGGAGGCATTCTGCCCCACGACCTTAACAGTGTCGGGCGTTGCCACCGCTTTGGCGTTTGGGAATCGCTCCAGGAGCGTGCCGACTCCAAACCAATGGTCCCCATGGCCATGGGTGATGCAGATGGTTGTCAGGTTCTTATTTTTAGCTGCAACCCAATCTGCCAGTGCGTTGGCTTGTTTGACCGTCATAAAGGCATCCACCAGCACCGCGTCCCGCGCGCCATAGATGAGGGTTGAGGCCATCGCCTGAAAATATGCCCGCGTTACGCCAGGAGGGAGGTCACGGGTGACAATGGGTATGCCCGGCGTCACGAAAACGTCCCAGCCTAGGGCCGGTGTTGGATTCGCTTGGGCGTTTGCAGTCTTTGCTGGGTTAGGCCCGATCTGCGACATCTTTGACCTCCCGTGCGATTGATTCCTCATCGGCCGATCGCTGGCCGAAAGCGAAGGCGGCCAGTCGCCCGAGACGGCTGTAGCGACCTAAGGTCACCGCAGTTGTTGACCTAGAAATTCGCTTGTCCGCCCGTTGGCAAGCGCTGCCGCGGCGGCATTGTAGTGTGTCCCATTATGCCGAGAGAAGGCATGATTCTGACCCGGATAGCTGTAGACTGTCGCGTTCGGTTTTTTAGCAAGTGCCGCTTTGATCTCAGCTTGCGCAGCCTTGGAAATGAACTCATCCTCCTCGGCCAGATGCATTAGAAGGGGCGCATTAAGCCCATCGACCTCTCCCAGATATTTTTCAGTATCGCCGCCGTGATAAGCGACCGCGGCGTCGACGCCGTGGCAGCGCACGGCTGTCAGGAAGACCATCAGCGCGCCAAGGCAATAGCCGAGGAGGGCGACCTTGCCGTTGCACTCCGGGAGGTTGCGTACGGCGTTGACGCTGTCCTTGACGTCCTTTGCGCCCGCGTCTCTGTCATAAGCCCCGTACAGACGAAGGCCGTGTTGCCAGTCGGCCTCGGAGGTAACAGTGAGGTCGACGCCCGGCTCCTGCCGCCAGAATAGGTCTGGCGCGACCGCAAGGAAGCCTTGTTCTGCCAGTTCGTCGCAATGCTTGCGGATGTCGGCGTTCACCCCGAACAACTCCTGCAGAACAATGACCGCGGGAGCCGGCACGGCTTTCGGTCTTGCTATATAGGCGGCGAACGAGCCGTCATGTCCTTCAACAGTGATGCGATCGTTCATTGCGTTCCCCTCAGACGACGACATTCATCCGGGCCTCCGCCGATGTCGTCGCATGGATCGGCGGAGGCCCACTTATCGAGCGGGCCGGGTTCAGCCGGCGGCACGCATTACGGCCGCAGAGGTGGCAGCTTCTTCGATGAGCTTGGCTGTTTCCTTCGGGCGAGACATGTAGGCAACATGGCTCGCCTTCACTTCGACCGTCTTGGCCTTGGCGCGCTTTGCCATCATGCGCTCCTGGTCCGGATTGATCGACCGGTCTTCGGTGGCCACCATGTACCAGGTCGGCTTGGTCTTCCAGGCGGGCGACTTAACCTGGTGGGTGAACGAGTCGGTGGAGATTGGCACCTGCGACACAGCCATGAACCACGCCTTCTCCGGCGGAATGTCCGCTGCGAAGTCGGCCGCGAAATGCTCCTGTTCTATCCACCAGTTGTTGTTGCTGTCCGGTTTAAATGCCTTGGAGGCTTGCGGCAGGGCCTGTTCGATCGACGCACAGCTCTCACCGTCATCGAGCGCAAATGCGGCAATATAGACAAGCGCCGCAACGTTTGGATGATTGCCGGCCTCGGTGATGATGGACCCGCCATAACTGTGGCCCACGAGAACCACCGGCCCGCCCATGGCGTCGATGGCCGCCTTCGTGTACTTTTGGTCGTCGGCGTACGAGGTCTCGGGGGGCTGCGCCACCGACACCTTGTACCCATCATTTTTGAGGATGTTAGCGACGGCTTCCCAACCGGAGCCGTCGGCGAAAGCTCCATGCACCAGAACCACGTTCTTGATCGTCATTGTTGTTCTCCTTGTTTGCGTGTCAGACGTTCAGGGCGCTGCGTTGAACCAGCCGTCGTTACTCTCCTCCTCTGTTTTTTGTATGCTCAAGGCCGGCTGTTCTCTTGCAGAATTTTGCTGGTTTTGTTGTTTATTGCTTAAAAATCTTGTAACCGCGTGGTTGACGGTGCGAACCGCTACAAACTGACTATGTCTCGAGGAGCGTGCCGAGCAGCGCGGGCCACCGATTCTCGAAGTCGCTTTCCCGTTGGAGTCCGCGCTTTAATAGGGCCTGGATTCGCTGCTGCGTTTCAGGCCAAGTCAGCGCGGTCTCAAAAGAAGTGATGGCGTCGAGGAGCCGGTCGGCGGACGGCAACGAGACATGGTTGACGAGATTCTTCGCGGCAGCGATGGCACGCCGGTCGAAGGAGGCGATCCGGCGCGCGAGCGCGTCGACGAAGCCGCCCAGTTCGGCGTCTGGAAGTGCCCGGTTGACGTATCCGTATCGTTCCGCGGTGTCGCCGTCGAAATCGTTTGCGCCGAGAACGATTTCGAGCGCCCGGCCGCGACCGACCAGATGTGGAAGACGTTCCGTACCACCGCCGCCGGGATGCAATCCCACCCCGACTTCGGGGTGGCCGATCCGCGTATTCTCGCGCGACGCGAAGCGCATGTCGCAGGCGAGGACAAACTCGCTGCTCACGCCCCGGACACAGCCTCGGATCTTCGCGATGCTGACCACCGGCGACCTAGTGAGACGGACGAATGTATCCATCAGGATCGGGAGCCCCGAAGCCCCGACAGCAGTCATGATGTTTCCTATTTTTCCGGTCAAATCAAAGTGGGCAAGGTAAAACTCGGGGTTCGCGCTCTCGAACACTACAACTCGCAGGCTCGGGCTGGCGTCCATTCGAGCGATCAGGTCTTGCAGGCTTTGGAATATGGTGGCGTCTACAATGTTGAAAGGCGGATAATCGAACACAACCCTCCAGTATGCACGCGTTTCCTCAATGACTCGCACGGGCGCCGCTGGTTTGGGATCGGCGTTCATGGCTCTCCTTGAGCAGGCCAGCTCCGATGGACGCTATACGAAAGGGGCCACCTTAGCCCCAGAGCCCGCTAGTTTCTTGCGCGATCTTGCTGTTTTTGTGGTTTATTGCCTAGAAATCGTCGCCGCCATCTTCCTGGGCTGACTCCAACAAGCTGATGGAATGTGTGCGTGAACGCTGCCTGGTCATTAAATCCCGACTGGATCGCGATGTCGGTCAGCGAAATTTCGGGGTGGGTCATTAGCTGTTTGGCGTGGTCAATGCGATGCTGAATTAGCCACTGGTGAGTGGAGGTGCGGAAAGAGATTTTGAATGAGCGGGCAAAGTGGCTGACGGAAAGTCCGCATTCGCGCGCAATATCGGAAAGCCGAATCCGGCCATGCATGTTCTCATGAAGAAGTTCTGATGCTCGTCGCTTCTGCCAAGGCGCCAGACCTCCCTTTGAAGGCCGTGCTGTTTTCTGGAGCACACCGTACCGTTGGATGAGATGCGCTCCGAGGATCAGGCCGAACTGATCGAGCGCCAGCAAAGAGAGACGGTCGCTCCGCCCAATGAACGGAAGAATGCTTTTCGTGATCTGGGTCACAACTAGATCGTCTTCGAGGACTGCCAGGCGATATTCACTTACCCGGCCAAAGCCGAGATCCTCGGCGATATCATCTAGTCCCTTACGAGGAACAGAGTAGTGAACGTAATCGAAGGCACTACCTGCCCAGCACCTGGGCTGTGAATCGAAATCGATGACATTGCAGCGAAACGGATGAACGGTGGATGTAGGAATGAGCTTGTCGGATGTCCAAACCTGATAGTTCGATGATGGCAGAGACTTAAGGGAGACTGACACGAGCAGAGCAGGGACGGGCGATAACTTTGTGATACGGTCAGGAAGGCCAGCCGGCGACTGGAGCCGGGTGATCGTAAAGGTCCCCGGAACACGAAACTGCGATGGAACGGGAGACCTCCCGTCCAATTGAATGAACATCGTGCAGGGAGCTTCAGGTGACGTGTGCGGAGCCTTGTCTGCTTTCGGCGAAGAGTTCTTGTCCATCGCCACCTCCGCTGCCGTACGATCAGTCGTGCAATGATGACAGGTTTCGGTCAGCATTGCATCACCACGAGGCGGCCGCGGTCAGGCAGGAAATTTTGATTTTATCGGAATTCCTTCCGAATCAGCTTGTTAGGGGTTCAAGAATTTTCATAATCGGCTTGACAGTCTCGAAGCGTGGTACAAAACTAAAGTCATCCAGTCCGGGACTCCCGTTCGGGAGGCCTAAAAAATCCTCAGGAGAACATCATGACCAATCTTACCTATCGCGAAAACGCTTCACAGAATGTTTACGATGTTCGGCGTGAGTTCGACAACGTCTTGAACCGCTTCCTCGGAGGTTGGCCGGGGGGAAGCAGGGAACAGTCGCGTGGTAATCTGTTCCCGGCTGCTTTTGCTCCCCCGGTTGACGCCTTCGTGGATCGAGACGGGAAGAGATTTGTGGCCAACATCGCATTGCCGGGCGTTGACCCGAAGGACGTGAACATTTCCGTGCAGAGCAATGTGCTGACGGTAAGCGGAGAACGCAGGCTTTCGCAAGAGCGAAAGGAAGCGGACTTTGTTTACAACGAAACGATGTATGGTTCATTCGAACGCACTGTATCGCTTCCGGAAGGCGTGGATACGGACAGAATTGCGGCAGACTACCGCGACGGTGTCCTCGAGCTTACGGCTCCCATTTCAGCCGCCGCGCTGCCTCGCCGCATTGAGATCAAGGGCGGCCAGCGCAGACAAGTGGCCGTCGCCGGCGTGACGTAGAAAAATCCGAAATTCTCAAGAGACAAGGCGATTGCCGAAGCCCGGGGCCCCAGCGCTCCGGGCTTTTATTTTCAAGCACTCTTCATTGGGTGAACTGGATGCTGGTGACTGCACGCGCGATCACATTTTCCTGAATTTGCACCAGGTCGGTATCGGCGAGGGTCATGCCGAAAATCGTGTAGAGCCGCGATCCGTGCGGGATGAAAACGGCCGTGCCCGACCAATCCTGCTTGTCCACACCGCCGCGAAAGCGAAACTCGGTTGCGTCGCCGCCCGAGACTATGATGTGCGTCTCGCCGAGCGGACGAAAGTTGTCCATGACGCTGGCCAGGCGCGCTTCGGCCGCGCTGATGTCGTTCGTCAGTGATTTTCCGGCGCGCTGCTCTCCGATGAGCAGGTAGGTTGTCTGGTCATCGGTGCCCATCGCGGCGATGGAACCCGGCAGCACGGTGCGCGCGCCCGCGATCACTTCCCAGTCCGGCGGCTTGTACATGCGGAATCCGTAGGTTTCGTTCGTATATGTGTTGCCCGTGACTTCCTCGCGGATGGGCTCGGGCGCGGCAGGTTGCGCCGACGGGGTGGGTCGAGTTGGTGCGGCGGCCGGAGGCGGGGTGCTCTTCGCTATCACAGGCGCAGCCGGTGCAGCCGGCGAAGAAGCAGGCGCAGGCACCGCCGTCGCGGAAATCTTTTGGGGCGTTGGAGGCGCCAGTTGAGCCGGCTTTGCTGCAGGAGCATCGCTCGCTTTCTCGCTCTTTGCAGGCTTCGCGGGGACAGCCGTTTTTTCCGCCGTCGCTTTCGTCGCGCTTGTGATGCTGATGGAGACGACTTGATCCTTTTGCACCACGGCGAAGCCATAACTCGTCTGGACTCGGAATGAATTCTCTTCGTAGCCGACGATCGTGCCGCTGATCTTCGTCCCGTCCTTGAGCTTCAACTCATCGGCCGGCGTCGCAAGCGAGGCTGCCAGTACGGCGGCGATCGCCGCGCCAATCGCGAAGGGAATTGCACACCTCATCCTTCAAGTATCGCCCTGCCCACCCCGCTCGGCAAGGTTCCGCCCACCGCCGTTGCCCGGTTAGTCAGCGGAGTCTCTCCGTGGCAGATCCGGGCCACGCTAGCGCGCCGGCTTCCCGTGAACCGCGGCGGCGAACGCCTTCCAAACTTCGCGATTACCGGTGTATTCCTTCAGCATGCGTTCGGGATGAAACTGAAGCCCCACGAGAAACTTTTCCCGGGGATCGTAATACGCTTCGATCAGGCCGTCGTCCGCGCGCGCCATCACTCGAAAACGCGGCGCGAGCTCACGGACGCCCTGATGATGGTAGCTATTCACGCGCAGGCTTTTTTTGCGATACCAGCATTCGAGCGGTGTCCCGGGAACGACATGGATGGTGTGGCGCAGCGTATCGTAGTGGCGAGGGTCAATATGCCTCAGACGCGAGCGTTTTTCTTTTCGCACGTCGCCGTAGAGTGTCCCGCCGCAAACCACGTTGACGAGCTGCGATCCCCGGCAAATCCCCAGAATGGGAATGTGGCGGCGCAGGGCGTGGCGGATGAGCCGGATCTCAATTTCGTCCTTGAGGGGATGCGTCTTTTCGAGGTATTTCAAATTCGCCTTGGTGGCGGCGTAGCGGCTGGGTTCGATGTCTTCGCCTTCCACGAGCAGAAGCCCTCGCATTTGTTTCATGTATTGCGGCAGGCAGGCCGTGGTTCCCTCGACCATGGGGACAATCACCGGCAGCGTTCCCAAGCCGATAAGGAGTTCGAGGTGCAGCTCGCTGACGTAGTCTATTAATCGAATTCCGCGCGGAGTGCGCCGTGCCGTGACGAGGACCGCGGGGCGCGTCATTTGGCCAGTTCTCGAAGCGTTTCCACCAGGCGCGCGTCCTTCTCGCGCCCCTGCGATGCGACGCGAATGTGGAAGGCGTCCATGCCGAGCTTGTTCGAGCAGTCGCGCACGTACATGCCATGTTCGGTCAGCAGGCGCGTCTGAAGTTCGACAGCCGTCATTCCGTTGCGGATTTTGAAGAGCACGAAATTCGCGCCCGTGGGATACACCTCGATTCCGGAAACGGTGCGCAGCTCGTTGTAGAGCTGGCGAACATCGCCCATGAGCCGCTTGCGTGCCTGGTGATAGGCCGCGTCGGTGGGCGGCAGGAGCGAAAGAAAATATTGCGCGAGCGTGTTCAGATTCCACGTGGGGACGAAACGGCGTAGCCGGTTCAGCACATAAAGATTCGCGCTGTAACAGTAGCCCAGGCGCAGGCCCGGGACGCCGCAATGCTTGCTCATGCTGCGCACGATCAGGAGATTCGTGAAGCGGTCCGCGAGCGGCAGCAGGCTGGGAACCGGGTCACCGGCGAAATCAATGAAGGATTCGTCCACGATCACCAGCTCCAGGTCGCGCGCGCTCTCGAGAAAAGCCGCCATCTCCTCAAGGGGAATGAATTGCCCCGTGGGATTTCCCGGATTAATCACCAGCAAGGATTTCAAATTTCGCGCTTGAACCCACGCGAGATACTCGCCGAGGCGGAGTTCGTACCTGCGTTCCGGGGCGAGATAGTAGAGCTCCGCGTCGCGAAGGTCCTTCATTTTTTCGATGTATTCGCCGAAGGTCGGGACAGGCACAGCGAGCCGGTCGATCAACGACATGTCCAGCAGCGCGATCAATTCCGTGGCGCCGTTGCCAATGATTAGGTGCTCTGGGTCCACGTCCAGCACGGCCGCCAGATGCTTCTGGCTCATTTCCGGATTGCTCGAGGGGTAGCTCTTGATGAGATTAGGGAGGTTGCGCTGCAAATCCTCGAGCATCTCCACCGTGGGGTAATACGGATTGGCGATGAAGCAAAAATCTACGATTTCACGCGCTTTTTCGTAGCCGACGAGATCAGCGAGCGCCGGCGAATGCGAGGTCTCATAGAATAGGTGACGCCGAAGCTCCGCCGCGGATCCAGCTTGCGCAGCAGCGTCCAGGGCTGTGCTTTTCATGGTCGCACCTCCCACTAGACAATCTTAGTCCTCGGATTTCCGATTGCAAGTGCGCCGGTGGCTGGCGCCTATGATATGCCGTCGGTGATGGCGCGCCATCCGTAGCCATCCGCTGGGGGGCGCAGGATGGCGGAGAGGGTGGGATTCGAACCCACGGTAGAGTTTCCCCTACACTCGCTTTCGAGGCGAGCTCCTTCAACCACTCGGACACCTCTCCGCTTTTTAGCTTAACAAACGTGCGGACACGCGACAACTCCGGCGCGGGCGCCATGCGCGAAACACTATCGGCGCGCGGCGAAAAAAACTTTCAATAGGTTGGCAGCTTCCTCGGCAAACACGCCGGAAGTTACCTCGACTGTGTGATTGAGCTGCGGGTGATCGAGGATGGAAAAGCACGAGCGCACCGCGCCGCCTTTCGGGTCGTCCGCGCCGTAGACGAGCCGCGCGATGCGCGCCTGGATCATCGCCCCGGCGCACATGGCGCAAGGCTCGATCGTGACGTACATTGTGGCGCCCGTCAGCCGATGATTCCCGATTTTCGCCGCAGCCTCGCGCAGCGCTACTATTTCGGCGTGAGCCGTCGGGTCGGCGTCGGCAATGGTGCGATTTCCGGCGCGCGCGACGATTTGGCCCTCCACCACGACGACCGCTCCCACCGGCACTTCGCCCCGCTCGGTCGCAAGACGAGCCTCTTCGAGCGCGGCTTCCATGAATGTCGGATCGTGCGTGTCGTTCAACATTATTCCCGAAGAGAAATCACCGCACCGTGAGGATAGCACGGCGTCGCGCGCGAGCCATCCCCGCCACGGCTATGCGAAAGCGAATTTTGTCCCGGTGACGGCTTCGGTATAAGATGGCCGCGTGACATCTTCCTTTGGGAAAATGGAGCTTCGAAAGGATCCCATCACCCGCAGTTGGGTTGTTGCGGGCCATCCCGCGCAGGAAAAAATTTCACCGGATCCTTGTCCGCTCTGCCCGGAACACATCTCGGAAACAAAACCACTTTTGGAATTGCCGTCGCACGGCCCCGCGCAGGTGCGCGTCTATCCGCATTTCCGCCCGGTCTATCGCATTGAGGGAGAACCCGCGCGCGGCGCCGAGGGCATATACGACCGCATGGCTCCGATCGGAGCGCACGAAATCATTGTCGAGACGCCGGACCATGCGCGCTCGCTGGCGCAGCTCAAGGACGAAGAAATCGAGCGTGTGCTCGAAGCCTATGCCCTGCGGATTGCCGATTTGAAGCGCGACGCACGGTTCAAATATGTGACCGTGTTCAAGAACCAAGGGGCGCAATCGGGAGAGGAATTTCCGCACGCGCACTCGCAGGTAACCGCGACTACTTTCGTTCCGCGCCGCGTTCTCTATGAGCTGCGCTCAGCGCGCGAATGGTACCGCGACCGCGAGCGCTGCGTTTTCTGCGACATACTTCGGCAGGAGATCCGGCAGGCCAAGCGCGTGGTAGACACGGCCGGAGATTACTCCTCATTTTGCCCCTACGCCTCGCGCGTCCCGTACGAGGTCTGGCTGATGCCCCGCACGCACAATCATCAGTTCGAGGCGCCCGTGCCCGGCGAGAACCGCCGCCATCTCGCGGGATTGCTCGGCCGCACGCTCCGTCGTCTCCTGCAGTTGACGGAAAATTACCACATGGTGTTGCACACGGCCCCGAACACACTGCAAACCAAGGGTGAGTTGAGCGAGTATTGGAAGAGCATCGCGGGCGACTACCACTGGCATATCGAAATCCTTCCCATCATCGAGACAAAGAGCAAGTCTTACAGCATCAAGGAAATTTATTTCAATGGAACGCTTCCTGAAGAGGCGGCCGAGCGGCTGCGGCAGCTCGATCCGGGCAAATGACGATTCGCTCCCAATGCCGTTTCCCGCGCAATTCCCAGCAGGGTGGAATTTTCTTCCGGCTGTTGTTCCTCCTTTTTTCTGTGTTGCTACTTTTCGCTGTTTACCTGGCGCGCCATCCGCTGCTCAGGCTCGCCGGTGAGTTCTGGATAGCGGACGAACCGCCGCAGGCCTCCGACGCCATCGTGATCCTCGGCGACGACAACTATCAGGGTGATCGCGCCGCGCGCGCCGCCCAACTGTTCCATGCGGGCTGGGCCCCTCGGGTGGTGGCCAGCGGCAGGTTTTTGCGTTCCTACGCCAGTATTGCGCAACTGGAAGAGCATGATCTGGAAAGCCACGGCGTGCCGGCAAGCGCAATCGTCCCTCTCGAGCATCTCGCGGAGAACACGCGGGAGGAAGCCATGGCCATCAGCCAGCTAGCCACGGCGCGAGGTTGGAAACGGATTACGGTGGTCACGTCGAATTATCACACGCGCCGCTCGAAGTATATTTTCGAGCGCACACTCCCTCCCGGGACAGTCCTATGCGTTATAGCCGCTCCGGATTCGGATTACGATCCCGGCAGCTGGTGGCGAACTCGCGGAGGCATGAAAATATTTTTCCACGAGACTGTGGGAATGATGGTCGCGTTGTGGGAAATGCGGCACAGCGACGCGCGAACTAGTGGCGAAAGTTTTTTCCACGATTTCCACAGGGACGCTCTCTCAGAATTTCCTCCGTTTATGCACGCGATTTTCCACAGGCAACGCTCCATCGCAGCTGTTGGACCTTGGGCACCACGCCCTATGCCGCCTGTTTACAATTGATTGTGGCTGTACTATAGTTTGCCAGCCAGAAACAGGGTGCCCACCCTCAGTGCGGTGGAGTCCCGGTACCCGCTTGGGAGGTTTTTATGTGGCGTAAATCTGCAGACGCCAAGCTGTCCTCGCAGCCCTTGAGCACGCCGTTAACGTCGCGGTTTGACCACGGTACGCCCGCTTCATCCTCGCTTCAAACACAGGCGACATCGCAACCAGCATCCCAGACGCCTTCGCAATCGGCGCAAGCTGCCCCCGTAGTTCCCGCAACCGCTGCCCAAACCACCTCTAGAGAAATCATGCCGTCAGGCGCATCCAGGATCGGCGCCGGGCTGAAAATTCGCGGGGAGATTTCGGGAAAGTCGGACCTATATATTGATGGTGAGGCGCAGGGAAAAATCCGCTTGGCGGAGGCTCGAGTCACCGTCGGTTCAACGGGCCGCGTGCAGGCGGATATTGAGGCGCGCGAAATTGTCATTAATGGAACGGTCGAAGGAAACCTGAAGGGTGTTGAAAGCGTGCGCCTGGGTTCGTCGAGCCGAGTGCAGGGAAGCGTGGTCACGCCGCGCCTGGCGATTGATGACGGCGCGCGACTTCGAGGCTCCGTCGAAACGATACGTTCCAGCGAGCCGCGTGTCTCTTCCACGAAGGCAGCGACGGAGGTCGCGGATTCCGATGTCTTGCAACCCGTACACGTCCATGTCGAATCCGAGTAAACAGCGATGAATTGGATGGTCAAAACGCGTCCCGCCGCCCCAGCAGTCACCCGGGCCCCAAAACCTGGTCCCGTCACTGCGGCCACTCCCTCCGCGAATATGCGTATCTCGAATGGGCTCAAAGAGTTCCTCTGGCAGCTGAGCGATACGCCTAACTGCCGCGTCCTCGATCTCGGCCCCGTGTGGCAATCCACGGTCGCCTTTTTCGTGGACAAAGGCTATCGCATCACTACCGAAGACGTGCTGCGGAACTGGACGGATTTTCAGGCCGCGGAGGAAGAAGGCCTGCGCTCATGTTCTCGCGAGACCGAAGGCGAAAGGATTTCCCAGGCCATGGTCGGCGAGAAATTTCTGGCGGGAGCCCTGCAATATCCCGAGCACAGGTTTCACGGCGTGCTGGCGTGGGACCTGCTTGATTATTTCGATGCTGAGGTTGTGCCGTTCGTTATGGAGCGCATCTTCAGCATCCTGCATCCCGGCGGCGCGATGCTCGCGCTTTTCCACAGCCGTTCGGCGGAACGATTTCACCGCTATCGCATCGCGGACAGCCAGTCGGTGGAGCTTCTGGCCGCGCCCACAATCGCCGTTCATGCCCGCGTGTTTCAAAACCGCGAAATTCTCGATCTATTCGGAAGGTTCCGCTCGTCGAAGACTTTCGTGGGCCGCGATCAGGTTCGCGAAGCCCTCTTCCTGAAGTAAGCCCTGCTCGATAGACTCCGGCGGAGGCCGGCCCGTTCGCTATTTTTTCGTCTTGCATTGGCCGGCGCGCGGGAGTATTACGGAATTGTAGTGGCTCGTGAAGAGAGGAAGGATGACTCCACCGGGCAACGATTCTTGACACTCTTTAACACACCGCTCATGCGGTGCGAACCTCGGCGATGCCGTTCGGCTTCGACGAGGCTTTCAAAAGAGCAAAACGGGGAACTGCCAGGTTCCCCGTTTTGTATTTCAGGGGCTTTCCTTCAGGCGGATGGCGGATCGTTTTCCGCGCCCGTGCGCCCGAACCGCGGCGCGGTCTGCGCGCTCTTGCTGCCTTGTCCGCGCGATTTCAAGGCGTGGTACGCGGCGGGCAGGAGCGAAATAACAATCACAGCAGCGATAATGTAATGGATTTTCTTGTCCACGTTGGGCACGGTCCGCCCAAGCGTGTATCCCACTAGCACCATGCTCCAGACCCAGCAGATGCCGCCAAATATGTCGTAAAGCAGATAGCGCCCGTAACTCATCTTCGCCGCTCCGGCGACGGGCGGGCAAAACGTGCGGATGATGGGGACGAAGCGCGCCAGGATGATCGTCTTGCCGCCGTATTTCTCGTAGAATTCGTGGGCGCTTTCGAGGTGGCGTTTCTTGAAGAAGCGCGAATCCTCGCGGCGGTAGAGGCTTTCTCCGGCCTTGCGGCCGATCCAATAGCCCGATTGGTCGCCGGCAATGGCGCAGAGCGTGACACCGGAAAGCAGCCAGGCCAGCTTTAAATTTCCCGCGCCCGCGAATACCCCCGCGGTCACCAGCAGGGAATCGCCGGGGAGGAAAAATCCCACGAACATGCCCGTCTCGACGAACACGATTGCGCAGACAAGCAGCGTCCCGCCCCATTCGATCAGGCCTCGAATGTCGTAGAGGCGTTCCACCAGGTGCTTGAGGAGTTCAATCATTTGCGTTGGGCGCCGCTTGCGGGCGCACTTATGACAATATCAGAAATGGAGTTAGGGATAGAGGGAGACCTCGCCGCGCGTTCCATGTCTCAGCGAAGAGTTGGTTCGTTGGGCCGAACTCACAATCATTCGGTCCTGAGCGCCTTTATGGGGTCGATTTTTGCGGCCCGCAACGACGGCACCAGTGTGGCGAGCAGCACCGGAATCAGCAGTGCCAGCGCGGATGCCAGATAGAGCAGCGGGTCATTTGGCTGGACGCCGTAGAGCTGGCTGCGCAGCAGCCGGCTGGCCGCCAGCGCGAGGAGGGTCCCGCCGAGCAGACCGGCCAGAGCGGGCACCATCGCACGGCGGACAAATAGCCACACAATCTGGCCGCCCGTCGCACCCAAGGCCATCCGCACCCCAATCTCCTGGATTCGCTGCGCAACGAAATATGCCACAACGCCGTATATGCCGACGCACGCCAAAACCAAAGCAAGGCCGGCAAATGAGGCGACCACGTCTATGTTTAGGCGCGGCTCCGCGGTAGCTTCGTCGAGCAACTGATCCATCGTCCCGACGTTGCCGATCGACTGCTGAGGATCCACTTCGTAGACTTGCTTCCGAACGGCGTCGACCAGTTGTTTTGGCCCTGCTATGGTTCGGACGAGAAAATAGCGGTGCCCTACGCCGTTGGCATTTGCGGGCCAGTAGACTTCGGGCCCAGGCTGTGTCGCGATGGATGCACTCGTGCCGCGCATATCGGCAATGACGCCGACTATCTCGTGTGCGTCGGCGTCAATGAGGAGATGATGCCCGACGGGATTGCCATTTTGGAGGAACTCTCTCGCGAGCTCCTCGTTGACGAGTACGGGCGGCGGCTTCTTTATTTCGTCTTCTGCCGTGAAAGCCCTGCCAGCCAGCAGCGGCACGCCTAAGGCTGCGAGAAAATTGCCGCCGATGTTGCGGGTTTCCGCATTGATGGCCGGCTGACCGCCAATGCGCGGCAGCCAGTCCGCGTCATAGTTGTTGCGCACGTGCCAGGCGACCATGGGCGGCGCATCAATTTGGCCCACGGAGAGGACTCTGGGCAGGTTTTCGAGATGCTGCTGTACACCGTCGTAGAAATTGCGCGCCTCCTCCGGCTTTGTGTTCCACGGCAGGCTGAGAGAGAAGACCAGCAGATGCTGCGGCTGGAATCCCAGAGGCTGCTTTGTCAGGTTCCACAGCGATTCCGCAAGAAGGGAAGCACCGACCAGGAGAACCAGAGACAATCCTACCTGCACGCCCACCAGCACGCCGCGCAGAGTATTGCCCGCCGATCCGCCCAGCCGTGATTCACCCTGTTTGAGCGCGGCGAGTAACCGGACTCTACGACTTTCCAGCGCCGGTGCTAATCCGGAAATGATGCCGGTGGCAAGGCAAACGAGCAGTGCAATGCCAGTCACGGTCCAATCGGGATACACCGCGCCGGGACGGCCGAGGCCCCCCGGCAGATGGGACCCAAAGCCTCGGACCAAGGCAAACGCCGAGGCGATACCGGCGGCGCCTCCGGCCAGAGCCAGCAAGACGCTCTCGGTGAGGAACTGCGCGGTCAATCGGCCCACGGATGCGCCGAGTGCGCGCCGCACCGCCACCTCGCGCCGGCGAGTTGTCGCCCGCGAGAGCAACAGGTTGGCGACGTTGGTGCAGGCGATGAGGAGCAAAAGCACGGACGCAATCAGCAGCGCCATCAGAGCGGGGCGCAGGTTGCCGTAACGGTCGTCGCGCAGCGTTTCGCTGGTGAAACGCCACAGGCCGTCGCTGTTTGGGTACACCTGCCGGAGCTGCTCGCCGATGCGAGCCAAGTCGCTCTGCGCCTGCTCCAGCGTGACGCCCGGCTGCAGCCGCCCGAACACTTTGATGAAGCGCAGCCCCTCGCCCCGATAACTCCCCCAATTGGAGGGAACGAACTGCGCGGGATGCCACAAGTCGACTCCCCCCGGCGCCGAAAAATCCGGCGGCATGACGCCCACGACGGTGGCTTCACGTTGATTGAGCGTCACCTGGCGCCCGATCACGCTGCGGTCGCCTCCGAAGATTTCCTGCCAAGCCGGGTAGCTCAGCACCACGGCCAGCGGCGCATTCGGCGTATCGTCCTCGGCGCCAAAAGTGCGGCCGAACATCGGAGCCACGCCGAAAACACTCCAGAAATCAGCGTCCGCGCCCGCCGCCCTCACCGACATCGGCAGCGCCTTGCCGACAATGAGCGTGCTCGGGTCGAAATAGAAGAACGACACGCTCTGAAGACTGCGGCTGCGCGCCTGAATGTCGAAGAATCGCGGACCAGTGACCAGGCCGCCGGTCGAGCTGCCTTCGATGCGCGTGTCGTGAATGGCGATGATGCGGTCTGCCTCCGGATAGGGCAGGTCGCGCAGGAGCGTCGAATAGACCAGCGTAAAGATCGCTGTTGTCGCGCCGATGCCGAGCGCGAGCGTGAGGACGGCGACGGCGGTGAAGCCGGGATTTTTGCGCAGCATGCGCAGGCCGAAGCGAATGTCCTGCAGCAGGGATTCAAGCCAGGGAAACCCGCGGCGATCGCGATAGTTCTCTTTCGTCTGCTCGATGCCGCCGAGCTTGATGAGGGCCTGGCGGCGCGCCTCTTCGGGAGTCATGCCGCGACTGATATTTTCCTCCATGCCCATCTGGAGATGAGCATCGAGCTCTTCCGCCAGCTCGCGTTCCTGCCGCCGCTTGCCAAACAGGCCGCCCCATCGCGCGAGCCACCCGCGCAGTTCCCTCATGGCTGCTCCTCGACTCGCAGGATCACCACGGTCATATCATCGTGCTGTTTGGCCGCGGCCGCGAAAAGATTCGCGTTGCCGATTGCGGATGCCACAGACGCTCCTATGGATTAGCCATACGGAGGCTGCCACACTCCCTATGCGAACTCAATAGAAAAATACGCCTATTTGTGCGCCCCAGGCGGAACAGTTCCGTCACGGCGGATATCGGCGGCTGCGTTCCCGGGACGCCACTAGTACTCTCCTCCTACGAGGTTTAGCCCGCGGTACCATTGGCCTCCCCTTACGTCGGCGCGAAACTCGAATTGTTCGAGCGAGCCAATTCTGGGGAGGAAACGACATGGAAGGTGGGTATGCAGTTTGGATGGGGCAGCCGGTGGTTCTCCGCATAGTGACGGGCGATTTGAGGGTGCCGCTGCGCGGACGCCTGTTATCGGAAACGTGCAACGTCGTGCGGCTACGCGTTGCGGACAGCTGGGATTTGGACATTTTCAAGTCCATGGTTGTGGCGATCGAACAGGATATGCCGGTCTACGTGGTCAATTAAGGTAACGCGATGGATGCAGTGTCACACAAGCAGTGGAACCCGAATCCGACGGCTGTTGCGGCCGCCGCGCCCTTTCCAGGTGGCCCTGTGGATCGCGCCACGGCGAGCGAGCGTGGCGTGTCAAACAGAGTCGCTGCCCTGCGCGCCGTCTTTCTTGCTGGCGGGTTCCATTTCGTCCTGCGGCTGCTCCTGCTTCTGAGATTGTTGAATTACTAGCGCCATCAGCTCAGAGTTACTCGAAATTCTTCTCGGCCCAGCCGGCTTCAATCCCCCGAGCCCGGGCCTGCGCAAGCAGGCTCGGGAATTTCTCTTTTGCCTCTGCCAACCGATATTTTCTCCCGCACATCGTATTCCGTGAAACGACGGCCCCGTGACACCCGTCAAATCTTTACAATGAATATTGAGTGCCGGGCCAAGTCACGGTAATGTATTCACTCGCCCCGAGCGGGAAATTCAAGGAGCCCAGCCTATGAGGATTGCCGGCGTCGCCAGCGCTTTTCCCAAGCATTACTTTAAACAGGAAGTAATTGTCGAAGCGCTGAAAAGCTTTTGGCGGGACCGCCTGCCCAATCCCGATATCCTCGACCGCCTTAATGAAAGCATGAAAGTGGACGGTCGGTACCTGGTCGAGCCAATCAGCTTCTACGAGAATATGCAGACGTGGGGAGAGGCGAATGACATCTGGATTAAAGCGGGGCTTGATCTGGGAGAGAAGGCGCTGTGCCGGGCGCTGGTTCGCGCCGGCATCGAGCCGCGGCAACTGAGCGCGATTTTTGTCACCTCCGTCACGGGGATCGCGGCGCCGTCGCTCGATGCGCGGCTGGCGAATCGCATGGGCCTTTCCGCGAACATCAAGCGCGTTCCCATTTTCGGACTTGGCTGCGTGGCGGGCGCCGCCGGAATTTCGCGCGCGGCGGATTACGTGCGCGCTTATCCCGACCAGGCGGCCGCGCTGCTGTCAGTCGAGCTGTGCTCGCTCACGTTGCAGCGCGACGACATCTCCATGGCGCACCTGATTTCCGCGCTGCTCTTTGGCGATGGAGCCGCGGCGACGGTCGTGGTTGGTTCCGACATGGAATCGGACGGGCCGGAAATTCTTGCGACCAAGTCCATCCTCTACCCCAACACGGAGCGCGTGATGGGCTGGGACATCTCCGAAAAAGGTTTTCACATCGTACTTTCACCGGAAGTGCCCGACACGGTGATAAAACATTTGGGCGAAGACGTTGATTCCTTTCTCGCGGAGCAGAAATTAACCAGGGGCGACATTAAGAGCTGGGTGATGCATACAGGCGGTCCGAAGGTGCTTGAAGCGACGGCGATATCGCTGGGCATCACGGAAAAAGACCTCGAGCCGTCGTGGAATTCGCTGCGGAAGGTCGGCAACATCTCGTCGACCTCGGTTCTGCTGGTTCTCGAGGATGTCTATATGCATCGTCGCCCCGAGCCCGGAACGCTGAGTATTCTCGCGGCGATGGGCCCCGGTTTTTGCGCGGAGCTGCTTTTGTTGCGCTGGTAAACGGTGGAGTGGCGCGTTGACCTTGCAGCCGGACATTCTAGTTGTCGGCGGGGGACCGGCAGGGCTTGCGACGGCGATTGCCGCGGCAAGGCGAGGTTTCCGCGTCGCGGTCGTTGACGGATGCACACCACCGATCGACAAGGCATGCGGCGAGGGGCTGCTGCCGGACGCAGTCGCGGCCCTCGGCGACATTGGCGTCGCGCTCGATCCCAGCATCGCATTTCCCTTCACAGGAATTCAGTTTTCGGACGAAGCGTCTTCCGCCAGCGCAAAAATTGCGCGAGGCAAGGCTTTTGGCCTGCGCCGCACCGTCCTCCACCAGCTTCTCGTCCATCGCGCTGAGGGAGCGGGAGTGGCATTTTTCTGGGGCGCGCGGATTTCCGGTTTTGATCATGGCCGCCTGTGCGTGAACGGCCGGCCGGTTCAATATAAATGGCTTGTGGGAGCTGACGGCTGGAACTCGATCGTTCGCAAGAGCGCGGGGTTGGGCCCGATGCGCTCGCGCCGCTCGCGCTTTTCATTCCGCCGTCACTTCGCGGTCCGTCCCTGGACCGACAGCGTAGAAGTTCACTGGGGCGAGCGGTGCCAGATGATTATCACGCCGACGGGAGCTGAAGAGATTTGCGTTGCGGTTTTTTCGCGCGACCCGCACATGCGCATCGACCACGCCCTTGCGGGGTTTCCGGAAATCGCAGGCCGCCTTTCGGGCGCGCGGCCTCTATCGGCGGAAGCGGGCGCGGTTACGTCACTGGGCCGCGCGCGAGCCATAGCTCGTGGAAATATCGCGCTTGTGGGCGACGCTTCGTGCACGCTCGACGGGATCGCGGGACAAGGCTTGAGTCTCGCGCTTCAAGAAGCCAGTCCTCTTGCGGAGGCTTTTGCGCGTGAGGACCTGTCTTATTACGAAGCCGCGCACAGGAGAATCACTCGAACGCCCGTGCGCATGACGCAGCTCCTGCTGTGGATGGATGGGAATGCATGGCTTCGCCGGAAGGTGTTGAGGCTGTTCGCGAGTAAACCCGCGGTGTTCTCGAAGTTGATGGCCATTCACACCGGGGCGTCCGCGGCGCAAACGCTTCCGGCGCGCGAAATCCTCAGCCTTTGTGGTCTGGCGCGTCGTCCGTAACGAGAAGTTGCTTGGCGCGCTGCGCCGCCTTCACCACGGCTTTAATCAGCGTCACGCGCAGGCCGCCCTCTTCGAGTTCGAGAATCCCATCCATCGTGCAGCCGGCGGGAGTCGTCACCATGTCCTTGAGTTGCGCGGGATGTTCGCCGGTTTCGAGCACGACTTTCGCGGCGCCCAGTGCCGTCTGCGCGGCCAGCAGCGTGGCGAGTTCGCGCGAAAGGCCCATTTTCACTCCGCCTTCCGCCAGCGATTCGAGAATGATGTAGATGAAAGCCGGCCCGCTGCCCGAAAGTCCCGTGATGGCGTCCATATTTTTTTCATCCACGACCACGGTTTTGCCCACGGCGCCGAAAAGTTTTTCGGCAATCTCGACGTCCTTCTGCGCCGCATACTTTCCCTTGGCAATGGCGGTGATTCCCTCGCCCACCATCGCGGGAGTATTGGGCATCACGCGAATCACGGGCACATTCGCGCCCAGCCGCCGCTCGATGTAATGCGTGGGCACAGATGCGGCGATGGAGATCACCAACTGGCTCTCTTTCAGGTCGGGGCGGATTTCTTCGGCCACCTGCGCCACATTTTGCGGCTTCAGGCAGAGGAGAATCACGTCCGCGTTGCGCACTGCCGCGCGATTATCCGTGCCCACGGAAATAGGCAGCTTGGCGGCGTTGGCGCGGGCGAGATCGGCTGGGTGAGCCGTGGCGGAAATATTCTGTGCCGGCACGAGTCCGCGCTTCACGAATGCCTCGATCAATATGCCGCCCATTTTCCCCGCCCCCAGGACGGCCAGCTTCATTTGCGTGGACGAGTGTGCCATCTGTTTCATTCCCCTTTCGTGCCGTGCGGAAAAGGCCCCGTTCCATGGGGCGCAGCCGAGTCAAAGGCCAGGTTAGGATAAGCCCGAGTTTATGCACCCCGGGCGCGTGCGCCGCATCAAAGAGAGCATGTCGCATGATACAGGAGGATGGGCGCGACTTCCAAAATTTCGCCGCGGATGTTCTGGAACTATCGAAGCGCGCCGGCGGAATTATCTACGCGTGCGGAAGAAATATGACCAGCGCCGCGAAGAAGCGATCGAGGAGGCACGGGAAGCCATGAAAGAGCGATCCATGCAGGGAAAATTTCAATCGCGACATTTCATTCGATGGGGGCTGGCCATTTTTGGCGCAGCCATTTTGTTTCTGCTTCCTGCGGGCAGGGCCGCTGCTCAATCGGACACGGCTGGCCCGCTGCCGGCTGCTACGCCTGCCCAGACGGCGTCTGCCGCTCAGCCCACAGGTCAGTCCACAACTGAATCCACTGGCGCCAGGCCAAACTTTGCCGGCAGGTGGGCGCTTAATAAAGATCAAAGCGACGACCCTCGCCAGAAAATGCGCCAGGCCATGGGAGGCGGAGGCGGCGGCCAAGGCGGAGGCTACGGTGGCCACGGCGGCTGGGGCGGAGGAGGTTACGGAGGCGGGGGGTACGGCGGCAATGGCGGAGGCGGCAGGCACGGCCGCGGCCAGGGTGAAGGAATGTTGAACGAACTCTCCCAGCTCACCATCGAGCAGACAAATAGTTCCGCGAAGGTCACCGGAAGTTCGGGCCGCGTGCTTGCGCTCTATTCCGCGAATAGCGCGGCCGCGCCGGTGAGCACACCGGGAGGATCGAGCACTTCTTCCAATTCTTCCAGTTCTTCGGGTTCCGGTTCTTCCGGCGGCGGGGACGACTACGCGCCTCCGGCAGCCCAGTGGCAGGGAAGCCAGCTCGTCGCCATAGCCGAGAGGCGCCGAGGCACAAACGCGCAGACGTACGAATTGTCTCCCGACGGCAAGCAGCTATTCGTCACCACGAAAATGGAGAGCCAGCGGTTCACCGAGCCAGTGGTATTTCGCTTGGTGTACGATCCCGTGAAGATCAACGGAGGAAGCAGCCAGTAGGCAGCAGAAAATTTCCATGGTCCGGCCCGCTTCGAAGAAGTTTATTGCACGGCGAATTTCGCGCAAGCGCCTGCCTCTTGGGTTTTGCTGGACCTCGTACCCTACCGCCCAGCCTTGCTAGAATCGCGGTCCGCCTGAAATGATATCGTTGAGTGGAGTGACGAATTTGGCCGAGACAGTGAAACTGGGCGGCCCGCGCTTCGAGCGTGTGGTCTGGATCGTGCTCGATAGCGTGGGCATCGGCGAATTGCCCGACGCGGCGGATTACGGCGACACGAGCCGCGATACGCTCGGGCACATCGCGCGTTCGCGTCCTCTGCGGATACCACATCTCGTCCGGCTCGGTCTCGCCAGTATCAAACCGCTCGAACATCTCACTCCGCCCGCGCGGCCCGCCGGAAGCTACGGCAAGGGCGCTACCGTCTCGCCGGGGAAAGATACCACCGCCGGCCACTGGGAAATGGCCGGCATCTGGCTCGACCGCCCTTTCCCCACTTATCCCCACGGATTCCCCAGGCCGCTTATTGAGGAATTCGAACGGCAGATCGGCCGGCGCACGCTCGGCAATGTCCCCGCCTCCGGCACCGAAATCATCGAGCGGCTGGGCGAGGAGCACATGCGCACGGGTTTTCCAATCGTATACACATCGGGCGACAGCGTATTTCAAATCGCCGCGCACGAAGACGTGATTTCCATAGCCGAGCTCTACCGCATGTGCGAAATCGCGCGGAAGCTGCTCGATGGGCCGCACCGCGTAGGACGTGTGATCGCGCGGCCATTCGTGGGCGCGCCGGGGAGTTTCAGGCGTACGGAGCGGCGCCACGATTACGCCGTCGAGCCGCCGCGCCCCATGCTGCTCGACGTGCTCGCGGAGCGCAGGGTGCCCGTTCTCGGCGTGGGGAAAATCCACGACATCTACCACGGCCGCGGCGTGGAAGATTACGTCACGACGAAAAATAACGCCGATGGAATGGCACAGCTAACGCATGCGCTTTCGCGCGTGCCCGCCGGCCTGCTCTTCGCCAACCTCGTGGACTTCGACATGCTCTACGGCCATCGCAAGGACGTCGAGGGATTTGCGTGCTCGCTCGAGGAATTCGACGGCCTGCTCGGCCCGTTCCTCGATGCGCTCGCCGCGGCCGATTTGCTAATCATCACCGCTGACCACGGATGCGATCCCGATTCCGTGAGTCCATCGACCGATCATTCCCGCGAATATGTTCCCATCCTGACTTACAGCCCTGGCGCGCCCGGCGGCGTGAATCTGGGCATTCGCGCGACGCTCGCGGACATGGGCCAGACCATCGCCGCGAATTTCGGCGCGGAGATTCCCCACGGCAAAAGTTTTCTTAGTGAGATTTCAGCCCGGTAAACGCTCTGGGCTGCGATTAATTGCCGGCGGAGGAGGGCGCCTTCTGTGCGTAGTAGCCGCTGCGCGTGCGCACGCTCAGTTTTCCGCGTTCTTTTGGCGGCTCGATCAATTGCACCTGCACGGTGCGGAATGTTCCGTCCTTCGAGGTGTTCGAGGGATAGTAGCCGATGGAATACTGGCTGCGAATCTCCTGCGCTACCTGCTCGCAGATGGGAGTCACCTGCGACAGATTCGCCGGGAAATAGGCCGCGCCGCCCGTGGCTTCGGCAAGCTCCGTCAATACACGCGTCGAATGGCGGACCGTGTGCTTGTCATGTTGGCGGTCGTCTTCGCTGAACACGCCGATGGCATAGATCGCGGCATCGGACTGCTCCGCGATTTTCAGGGTCGTTTCCAAGGTGTTGGTGCTGGCGTCGTCGTCGCCGTCGGTGACGAGTAGCAGCACCCTTTTATCCTTGTGCCCCTTTTTCAGATGGTCGAGCGAGCCGATGACGGCATCGTAGAGCGCTGTGCTGCCGTGCGTCTCAATCCGCGATAGTGCGTCGCTCAAATTCTGCGGATCGCTCGTGAAATCTCCCTCGGTGTCCAGGTAATACTCGTCGTTGAAATTTACCACGAACGCTTCGTCCTGCGGGTTGCTCGAATGGACGAACGCGAGCGCCGCCGCATTCACTTGGTCGCGCTTCTCGGCCATGCTGCCGCTGTTGTCAATCACCAGCCCCATGGTGACGGGAATGTCGCGCGAGGAAAAAAAGGAAATCTTCTGCTCCACCTTGTCCTCGAACACATTGAAATTGCCCTGCGTCAGCCCGGATACGAATTGGCCGCTGGGATCCGCCACCGTCACGTGCAGCACCACCAGCGCCACTTCCGACTTGATGCTATGGTCCCGGTTCGTCTGCCCCGGCGGCGTATAGCCCGGAGGAGGCGGCGGATTGGGCGGCGTGAACGGGGGCAACGGGCTTTGCGCTTGCGCGCCGGGGCTTGCTGCCAGGGCGGCCAGCGAAAGAACAAAAGCAAAAGTGAGGGCGAGAAAATATCCGGGCGAGTGCCGTTTAGTTTGCCGCATTGTTTTCCGTGTACCGGCTGTGAGTATCTCCCCCATCCGATATGATGAGCAAAGCCTTCTTTCCGTTACTCGCTCACTTCATCTATCTCAGACCGAGGTACACCCCATCGTACAGGGCCGTCTGCCTGCGCGCGATGGCGTCCGTCAGTTGGTTTTGCAAAGCGTCAACATCGGACGCGCTCAGGCTGCCATGTTAGGATTGTGCGGAAGAGGAATTAAGGAGGCTCGAGTTTTTAATGCCCGATTCCGCACCCCCGCAAATTCTCGCTGTGATTCCGGCGCGGCAAGCCTCGTCGCGGTTTCCGGGGAAGCCGCTGGCACCGATTGCGGGCCGGCCGATGATCCAGCACGTGGTCGAGCGGGTGCGTCGCGCGAAGCTGGTCTCGCGCGTGGTGGTGGCCACGGACGACGCCGGCATCCAGAAAGCCGTGGAATCTTTCGGTGGCGAAGCCGTACTCACGCGCGCCGATCATCGTACGGGGACCGACCGTGTGGCGGAGGTCGCCTTGCACAACGCCGCGGAAATCTACGTCAACGTACAGGGAGATGAGCCGCTCGTTGATCCTGAAACGATAGACGACCTCGTCTCCGCGCTGCTCGAAGACCCGTCCGTGCAGATCGCCACTCCCTGCACCGCCATCCTGCAGCGGAATGACATCATGGACCCCAACATCGTCAAGGTCGTCCGCGATTTCGATGGCAACGCGCTCTATTTTTCGCGCGCCCCGATTCCCTGGGTGCGCGACACGGCCGGGATTGTCGCCGCGCAGCACTGGAAGCACCTCGGCCTCTACGCCTTCCGCCGCGACGCCCTTTTGGAATTTCCTACGCTCCCGCCGGGCGAGCTCGAACGCATCGAACAGCTTGAACAGCTTCGCTGGCTCGAGAATGGATTCCGCATTGGCGTGGTGGAAACGGAATACGACGCGGTGAGCGTGGACGTTCCCGCCGATATCGAGCGAGTGGAGAAGCTTCTGCGCGAGAATTAAATTTGCGCCGCCAACCGTAAGCGAAAATCCTGATTTGACACACGCGCACTTTCTGCCCATAATGCGGAGTACGCCGATTCTTTCCGGAGGAATTCGAGCGCCTTGCCGACCGGCCCGAAGTACATCTTTGTTACGGGCGGCGTGGTATCTTCCCTGGGCAAGGGAGTTGCAGCAGCCTCGATGGGCTGCCTGCTCGAAAGCCGCGGACTCCGTGTAGCCCTCCAGAAGTGCGATCCCTACCTCAACGTTGATCCCGGCACGATGTCTCCCTATCAGCACGGCGAAGTGTTCGTCACCGATGACGGCGCGGAGACCGATCTCGACCTCGGCCACTATGAGCGGTTCACGTCGGCCCACCTCACGCGCGACAATAACTGGACCACAGGCCGCATCTACGAATCCATAATCGCCAAGGAGCGCCGCGGCGACTACCTCGGCAAGACCGTGCAGGTAATCCCGCACGTCACCGACGCCATCAAGGCCGCCTTCCGCAAAGTGGCGGACGGCGTGGACGTGGTGCTGGTCGAAATCGGCGGCACGGTCGGCGACATCGAGTCGCTGCCGTTCCTCGAAGCCATCCGCCAGATGCGGCTCGAGCTCGGCGCGGAAAACACCGTGTTCGCGCATCTCACGCTTGTGCCCTTCATCCCCACGGCGGGCGAGCTGAAGACCAAGCCCACCCAGCACAGCGTGAAAGAGCTGCTGAGCATCGGAATCCAGCCGGATATTTTAATCTGCCGCAGCGATCGCCCGCTCGGCGCCGATCTGAAAGCCAAGATTGCGCTCTTCTGCAACATGGCGGAGTCCTGCGTGATTTCCGCTCCCGACGTTGGCAATATCTATGAAGTCCCCATGTCGCTGGCCTCGGAGGGACTCGACGAGCAGATTCTGCGCCTGCTGCACCTCGAAGCCCCGCCGCGCGACCTGAGCCGCTGGCTTGCCATGCTCGAAACGCTTGAGCATCCGCAGGGCGAGGTGCGCATCGGCGTGGTGGGAAAATACGTGCAGCTCGAGGATGCCTACAAAAGCCTGCGCGAGGCTCTGGGCCACGGGGGACTGGCGAATCGCCAGCGCGTGGCCATCGAGTGGGTCGAAGCCGAAGATATTGATTCACCGGCTGCGGCCGAACGCCTGCTGCGCCACGTGGATGGGATTCTCGTCCCCGGCGGGTTCGGCAAGCGCGGCATACAGGGCATGGTCCACGCCATCACGCATGCGCGCGAGAAAAAAATCCCGTTCTTCGGCATCTGCCTGGGCATGCAGTGCGCCACGATCGAATACGCGCGCGAGGTTGCCAAGCTCGACCGCGCCGATAGCACCGAATTCGATCCCTCCACTCCCAACCGCGTGATCTATAAGCTGCGCGAACTATTGGGCGTGGATGAAATGGGCGGGACGATGCGTTTGGGCGCGTGGCCGTGCAAACTCGAGCCCGGGTCCTCCGCGCACGCGGCCTACGGCAAGACCGAAATTTCCGAGCGCCACCGCCATCGCTACGAATTCAATTGCGAATATGAAGAGACGCTCATCCGCGCCGGCTTCCGCATCACCGGGCGCACGCCGGACGGCGTGTACGTCGAGATCGTCGAAGCCCCCGACCATCCCTGGTTCGTCGGCTGCCAGTTCCACCCCGAGTTCAAATCGAAGCCGCTCGCGGCGCATCCGCTGTTCGCGGCGTTCATCAAGGCCAGCCTGGAACACCGCCAGCGCCGCGCGGGCGCCGGCATCAACACGGAGACGCGCGTCTCCACCTCTGATTCGACTGCCGATTAAATCATTGCCAATTTGGTCCCGTCTATTTTTGCGTTGGCTGCCAGACGAACGTAACGCTGGTGCTGATCGGCAGCGTGTAGTCGAAGGCCTGCTTGTGCCAGCGCACGCGCAGCGCCTGCGGGCTGTCCGTGTCGTTGTAGGCCATCAGCACGAGCGAGCCATCGGGATTCTGGAACGCCACGTTGAGCACATCCTGGCTCGCCGTCGAGTCGATTCGATAGGCGCCCTTGCGGACGAACTTGGTTAGGTGGCCCAGCGTGTAGTATTGCAGCCCGTAAGTCACCTGCCCGGCATAGGCGTCGTCCGTATGCACGGTCACAAGCCCGGCGCAGTGCGCGCAGCCGCCCACGTGCGGGCCGAAGTTCTCGTCCGTCGCCACCGGCCACCGGACGATGGCCTTGCCCCAATTGCGGATCACTCCCACCATCAATTCGAAATCCGCCTTCTGCGATTTGCTTCCGCCTGCGTGCCCGGCTCGTTCGGTCAGATAGCCGTCCACGCCGTAGCGATCGTGAATCGTCGATTGCGTGGTGACGTCGCCGCCGTAGCCGTGCCACGCCACGCCGCCCACGAAGGGCGAATTGCGAATGGCGGGGTCCTGCAACAGGGGTTCGAGCAGGTCCACATTCTTCCAATTAAAATCCAGAAGAAGAATCTTGGTCGTGAGATGGTTCGCCTGGAATGCCGGGAACCAATAATTTTTCAGCATGGTGCTCATGTCGTCGGAGGTGATCATCCGTACGGAGGGATAATTGATGTCGCCGCAGCATGTCGGCTCGTTATTTATGGTCACGTAATCTATATGTACGCCCGCGGCCTCATATGCCTGGATGGTTTTCACGAAATAGTTCACATGGTGCTGATAAAGCTCCGGCAGGACGCCGCCGGCCACCAGGCTGCCGCTCGATTTCATCCACGCCGGCGGGCTCCAGGGATTCATCATCAGCACGAGGTCGGGATTGAGCTGCCGCGCCCGTTTGGTCAGCGGCAGGACGTCCGCCATGTCACTGTCAATGCTGAAGTGCGGCAGATTCGGATCGGCCTTGTCGGTTGCGTCGTCGTCGTAGGTGTACCACTTGCGCGTCAGGTCGGACGAGCCCATGGGATTGCGCAGGAAGTCGATTCCGATGCCTACCTTGGGATCGAAGAGCCGCTGCATCACATCTTCGCGCTGCACGGGGGAAAGCTTCTGATTAATCAGCCAGGCCGCTCCGTCAGTAAGCGACGCGCCGCCTCCCACCATGGTTTGAAATTTCTTGCTCTCGTCCACGTCAATCGTGGCCGCCGGGTCCTGTCCCTTCGCGCCGAATGCGATGTCGGGCTGCCGATCGAGTCCCTTCACGATGCCCGCATCGTCGGTCGTCGTTACCCACAATTCCACCGGCGCTGTCTGCGCCGCCGCAAATCCCGCACCGCACGCGATTGCCAGCGCGCCCATCAACGCCATCCTTATATATGTCATGGTGACTTCCTTTCGGTTCGATCGCACCCACACCGCGCTATTCGCCGGCCGTCAACCCGTGCGCGCATGGTAACTCCAACCGGGGATTCCCCGCCATCGCAATTCCACTGTTGAAAACCACGCTGTTCCCGAATAGTCTGTTGCCAGGGGCGGGGGAAAGGGAAAAATCCTTGGCATGACACAGCCGCGCGATTTCACCATCGGAAAAATTCGCCTGGGCGGAAACGCGCCGCTTTTCCTGATCGCGGGCCCTTGCGTCATTGAAAGCGAAGCGCATGCCATGAACATGGCCGAGCGCCTCGCCGCCGTGGCCGCGGAACTTTCCGTGCCGCTCATTTTCAAAGCCTCCTACGACAAGGCCAACCGCTCCTCGCTTTTCTCCTATCGTGGCCCGGGCTTGGACGAAGGCCTCCGCATTCTCGCCGCTATCCGTAAGCGCACCGGCCTGCCGATCCTCACCGACGTGCACGATGTCTCGCACGTCGCTGCGGCCGCCGAAGTCTGCGACGTTCTGCAAATTCCCGCGTTCCTCTCGCGGCAGACCGACCTGCTCCTCGCCGCCGGCGGCTCCGGCCGCGCCGTGGCCATTAAGAAGGGGCAGTTCCTCGCGCCGTGGGACATCGGCAACGCCGCCGAAAAAATTGCCAGCACCGGCAATCAAAAAATCCTCCTCATCGAACGCGGCACGTCCTTCGGCTATCACAATCTCGTTGTGGACATGCGCGCCTTTGCTATCATGCGCAAGTTGGGCTATCCGGTGGTCTTCGACGTCTCTCACGCCGTGCAATTGCCCGGCGGGGAAGGGAAGTCGAGCGGCGGCCAGCCGGAATTCATCGAGCCACTGGCGCGCGCCGCCGTGGCCGCAGGAGTGGACGGAGTGTTTCTCGAGGTTCACGACAATCCCGCGCACGCTCTCTCCGACGGCGCGAACGCCCTGCCGCTCGCTCAATTGCGCCCGCTCCTCGAAAAGCTCCTCCGCCTCGCGGCCCTCGCTCGCGAATGGGATGCCTCTCGATGACCCCCGCCAGCACCGCGAAGACGACTCTCTCGACCGCCCAGCGCGTTCTGCGCATTGAAGCCGAAGCCATCGCCGGCCTCATCGCTCGCCTCGACGCGCGCTTCGAGCAAGCCGTCGAGCTTCTCTACACTTGCAAGGGCAAAGTCGCCGTCTCGGGCCTCGGCAAGTCCGGCCTGATTGGCCGCAAAATCGCCGCCACGTTTGCCAGCACCGGGACGCCATCGCTCTTCCTGCACGCCGCCGAAGCGCTTCACGGCGATCTCGGCACGCTCGCCGCGGGCGACGTCCTCGTCGCCGTCTCCTCGAGCGGCGAGACCGAAGAGCTCGTCGAACTCCTCGAAGCCACCAAGCGCCTGGGCATTCCTCTCATCACGCTCACCGCCAAGCCGCAATCCACGCTCGCGGTTTCAAGCGACGTGGTCCTCGATATTGCCGTGAAGGAAGAGGCCTGCTCGCTCAATCTCGCGCCCACGGCTTCGACCGCTGCCGCGATGGCCATGGGCGACGCCCTCGCCATTGCCGTGCTCGAGCGCCGCGGCTTTCAGGAAAATGATTTCGCCGCGCTCCATCCCCGCGGCGGTCTGGGAAAAAAGCTGCGCCGCGTGGAGGCATTGATGCACGCGGGCGAAGACATCCCGCGCGTCCTGCCGACGGCGAAAATGCCCGACGTGATTTACGAAATGAGCCGCAAGGGCCTCGGCCTCGCCGCCGTCGCCTCTGCCGACGGAAAGCTTCTCGGCATCGTCACCGATGGCGACTTACGCCGCGTCATGCAGACGCGCCAGGGCAACGTCCTCGAGCTTACCGCCGCCGATTGCATGACGCGCAACCCCGTTACGCTTCCGCGCGCCGAGCTGGCCGCCGCTGCCCTGCGCCTGATGGAGGAAAAGAAAATTACATCCGTGCTTGTCGTGGACTCCGCCGGCCGCCTCGAAGGCGTCCTGCACATCCACGATCTCTGGACCGTGCAGCTATTTTGACGCTGCGCCAACCCTATATATAAGGATGATCGCGCCCGGCGCATTTCCGGGCCCACTAAAGAAAAATATGCCCATTCGCGAAATCAAGTTCCCCGCCAAAGTCATGCGCCGCGCGCGCAGAATTCGCGTGTTCCTCATGGACGTGGACGGCACCCTCACCCGCGGCGTCGTCTGCCTGGTCTCCTTTCCCGACGGCAGCGTCGGCGAAATGAAGGTCTTCGACGCGCATGACGGCGCGGGCATCAAGCTCGCCTCCATCATGGGCATTCGCACCGGCCTCATCACCGGGCGCGATTCCACCGCCACGGCCCGCCGCGCCCGCGAGATGGCGGTCGAGTTTGTCCTTCAAGGCCAGGCAAAAAAAACCGAGGCCTACAAAGGCATTCTTGCCCGCGCCGGTGTCACGGATGATGAAGTCGCTTACCTTGGCGACGATCTCCCCGATATTCCTCTGCTCGAACGCGCGGGCCTCGCCGTTGCCGTCGCCGACGCTGTTCCGGAAGTCAAGCGCGCAGCCCACTACGTCACCACCGTCGCCGGGGGCTGCGGCGCTGCGCGTGAAGTCGTTGAGCTGATCCTCAAATCCCAGGGCAGATGGAAAAGCGCCATCCCCAAGGCCCTAGCTTAGCGGCGCCCCCCGTCTAGCCCGTTCGTACTAAATACGAAATCCGTCCTTTCGGGCAGTATCTTTCCCGAGCAACTCGAATTAGCCTTTTCAGAGAGCACTAGAATGAATATGCCCGCTCCATCGCGTCGCCCAATAGGATTGCCAATAGTCTTTCTGGCAGCCCTCGTCTGTCTGCCGCTGGCCGCATATTCCCAGCAATATATAGACGCCCGCAACACGTCCGATGAAACTGCGCGGTTGGAAACGCAAATGTGGGAAATGGTTAACCACGATCGGACGGCTCCCGCTCAGGCCGAGGAGACGAAAGGCCGCGCGCATCCTCTTGTGTGGGACGCCAGGCTCGCGGCCGCGGCCCGTGAGCACTCGGAGGAGATGGCGCGCACCGGATTCTTCAGCCACGCAAGCCCCGACGGAAGCACGCTCTCTCGGCGCGTTTCCCTGGCCGGAATCCAGTGGCTTTCGATCGGCGAAAACATTGCCAAGGTGGACGACGTCGCGCGCGCCGAAGCGATGTTCATGGATGAGCCGAAATTCGAGCGCAACCACCGCGGGAACATCCTCAACCCCAACTACACCCACGTGGGCATCGGAATCGCACGCGGGCAGGACGGCCTGCTCTATATCACGCAGGAATTCGCGCAGCTCCGCTAGCGATTGGGGCTGCAACTTTTCGAGGAATCAATTTCCGGAGCGGGCGATGGGAGTCGAGCCCATCGCAATCCACGACGAACCTACTGAGTCCACTTATCCTTATTATCCTTCGCGTCGGACCCGTTGTTAGAGTTTCAGGACGGCCGTCAGCGAGCTGGGGTCGTCCGTGGAACGCAATTCGAACCCCAGTCGCTCCGCAAGGGATCGCATGGACCGGTTCTCGGGCATGATGTTGGCCACGACGCTGGAAAGCTTCTCTTCGCGGCTGATGTCAATCAAGCGCCGGACGAGTTCCGTGCCCAAGCCCTGGTTCTGCCAGCGGTCGGCCACCAGGATGGCGACCTCCCCTTCGGAACCGTGCGGCGCTTTGGTTAGCCGCCCCACGGCGAGGATTTCGTGTTCGCCGGTCTGCGAATCCTGGAGATCCGCCACCAGTGCCATTTCGCGGTCGTAGTCGATGAAGCACTTTTGAAGCAGCCTTTCGTGCGCCACACGCGCGCTCAAATTCTCCATGTGAAAATAGCGCAAATAGATGGTTCGCGGTGAGAGCGCCTTGTGGAACTTCACCATGAGCGGCTCGTCTTCCGGACGAATCGGGCGAAACTGGACGGTTGCCCCATCCTTCATTTTCCAGGGCGCAACGTACCGGCTGGGATAGGGCCGGATGGCCGGCTTCGGCAGCTTCTCGATATCTACCTCGGCGCCATGCACGATCACGCGAGCATCGAGGGCCAGCATTCGTTCCGGCGACACGAGCAGAGGATTGATGTCAATTTCCTTGATCCAAGGCTGCTCGACAACCAGGCGGCTGAAGCGAATCAAAACCCGCTCGAGCGCTCCCAAATCCACCGGGGCACGCCCGCGCACGCCCTGCAGCGCTTTGTAAACCTTCGTTTGCTCCATCAACCTTCGGGCCAGCGTGGCATTCAAGGGCGGCAGAGCAAGAGCGCGGTCGCGATACACCTCGACGAGCTGCCCGCCTGACCCGAACAGCACGACGGGGCCGAACTGCGGGTCCACACTGCTGCCAAGAATCAGTTCGTAACCGTCCAGCCGCACCATCGGCTGCACTGTCACACCCTGAAACTGCTTTGCGCCGGCCTTCGCGATAACCGCCGATTCGATTTCGCTGAAAGCTTTTGCCACGGCATCTGTATTGATCAGGTTCAATCTGACGCCACCGACGTCGGTCTTGTGCGTGATCGTTTCCGAATAGACCTTGAGCACCACCGGAAACCCGATGGCCTTCGCCACAGCCACAGCTTCCGCGCTCGAGGTTGCGATCCGCGTATCCACGGTGGGGATGCCATAGGCGGCCAGCACCTCCTTCGATTCCACTTCGGTGAGCACGGTGCGCCCAGCGCCCTGCGCTCGTTTGAGAATGGCCCGAACGCGCTCCGAGGATTTGTCTCCCGCGTCAACTTCCTCCGCGAGGCTGGGGATCTCGTATAGCCCCCGCAGGTTATAGCTGTAGCGCCACATATAATCGAAAGCCCGCGCGGCCGTGTCCGGATAGGCGAAGGTGGGAATTCCGGCCTCATTCAAAATGGCGATGCCTGCAGCCACCAGCTTGCCGCCCATCCAGCTTGCCAGAATGGGCTTGCCATATCCCTGCGCGAAGGGTTTGAGGCTTTCGGCAATTCGTGTTGGATCCGTCATGCCTTGCGGAGTGAGCACGGCAAGAAGTCCATCGCTCTGCGGATCGCGCATCGCGATTTCCAGCGCGCGCCCAAACTCTTTCGGCCCCGCATCGCCGAGAACGTCAATCGGGTTCGCATGGCTCCAGTGCGGTGAAAGAAATTCATTGAGCGATTGAATCGTCTCGTCGGAAATGGGCGCCAGCTCTCCGCCGCTTGCGACCAGGGCATCGGTTGCCAGAACACCCGGCCCGCCTGCATTGGTCACAATCGTCAGGCGCGGCCCTCGCGGGCGGGGCTGGTGCGCCAGAGTCTTGGCCATGGAAAACAGATCGCCGATATTCTGCACGCGCAGAACACCACACCGGCGCAACGCCGCATCGAAAACTTCGTCGCTGCCCGTAAGCGCTCCCGTATGCGAGGATGCAGCGCGCGACGCGGCCTCCGAACGCCCCGCTTTGATGACCAGTATGGGCTTCTTTAACGCCGCCGCCCGCGCCGCCGATAGGAACGAACGCGCATCGCCCACCGATTCCATGTAGAGCAAAATACTGTGCGTATTCGGATCGTCTCCGAAGTAATCGATCAAGTCTCCCCAGCCCACGTCCAGCATCGATCCCGTGGACACAATCGCGCTGAATCCCACTTGCTCCTTCAAGCTCCAGTCCAGAATGGCCGTCTCCAGCGCTCCGCTCTGGCTCAGCAGGGCCACGTTGCCGGGGAGCGACAGGTCGTGCGCGAAGGTCGCGTTGAGGCCCGTGAGCGGGTTCATGATGCCCAGGCAGTTCGGCCCAATCAGCCGCATCTTCCCGCGTGCCAATTGCTCCTGTATTTGCTGTTCGAGCTTCGTTCCTTCGGCGCCGCGTTCCTTGAAGCCGGCTGAAATCACCACAGCGGAGCGGACTCCCGCATCCATGCATTCCGCGACCACTGCAGGCACCGTGGTCGCCGGCGTGACAATGACGGCCAGGTCTATTTTCTCCTCTATATCCGCGATTCCTCTGTAACAGCGCAAACCGAGAACCTGATCGCGCTTGGGATTCACGGCGTAGACCTTGCCCTGGAACACGGGATTGAGAAGGTTCAGAATCACCGTTCGCGCCGCGCTGCCGTCGCGATCGGTGGCTCCGATCACCGCCACCGATTGCGGCCTGAACATGCACTCGAACGTGGACCTCCGCCGGTGGATTGCCTCAATCTGGGAGGCTTCTTTATTTTCCATGGTTCCTCGCCACTGCCTGAGACATCCTACACTCAAATCCGGCGGAGTTGTTTTCACCACTGAATCGACGTGATCCCACGCGCCAGCACAATGCGTAAGAGCTTCGGACTTCCATGTGTATGTGCAAGTAGTCAGCATCAGGAATTCCCCAACTTTCGCTCAACGGAGAGCACTTGCGGATCGAGCCGGTCGGGTTAACGTCCAACCCACATGGCCCTTTTCACTCTCAATTTTGTTGAAGTTCGGAAGTTCAATTGAACGCGTTGGGGTCGAATGGAGGACCAAAATGGTCCGTCTTCAGCCTGGATTTAGAGAGGTAATCCGTGCAGGAGCAATAGAGACATCATTATTTTAAAAATTGGTTGATGCGCCATCACGTGGTGATGTAATATGCCGGCTGATTTAAGAGGCCCCTTCTTCTTGGGAAGAACTGAGGTTTGATGCCGCGTTTCTGGGTTTCAGGGCGCCTCGGGCTTCTTATCGTATTCAGTCTGTTGTCGGTTCCCGTCTTCGCGCGAGCTCAGGAAAATTCCGCCAGCACTGACAAAGCTGTATCCGCAGGGCAAGAAAAGAATGCACCGAGCAAGGCTGAGACGGCCCCTTCGGATTATGCCGGCGCGGAAGCCTGCAAGACGTGCCACGCGGACGAATACAAGTCCTGGGAGAACTCGCCTCACTGGAATCAGACCAACCAGAAAGGCGGCATCGCGAAGCACGGCTGCGAGGATTGTCACGGTCCCGCTGCTTCCCACGTTGCCGACCCCAGCGACACTTCGAAGCTCTTCCTTTTCGAAAAAGCCACGCCGAAAGAAGTCACCAATCGCTGCCTGACCTGCCACGCCGGCGGCAACGAGCATATGAACGCCCTCAATTCCGTCCACACGCAGAATGGCGTAAGCTGCACTTCCTGCCACTCTCCGCACCACGCCACGACCAGCGAATACCTGCTCGTCAAGGCCCAGCCGGAGCTTTGCTATTCATGTCACCTCGCCAAGAGGGCGGAATTCGCCATGCCCTTCCACCACCGGGTGAATGAGGGCCTGATTCAGTGCACCGATTGCCATAACCCGCATGGGACGGAAGGCCCGCATCAGGTGCGCATGGCTTCCACGCAGGACGCCGTCTGCTTCAAATGCCACACGGATAAGCAGGGGCCATTTGTGTATGAGCACGCGCCCATCAAGACCGACGGCTGCGAGTCGTGCCACATGGTGCATGGCGGACCGAATGCACACATGCTGCGGCTGAGCAATGTGAACTTGCTGTGCCTGCAGTGCCATACGACGTCGAGCTTCAGCCCCGCGCCCGGCGCCCCCAGTTTCCATAATCAAGCGAGCTTCTTCCAGGCTTGCGTGCTTTGCCATTCGGAGATTCACGGCTCGAATTTCAGCTCATTCTTCTTCAAATGACGATGCCATTCCGCCGCACAAAACGCCGGGCCATCGCCGTGCTGGGATGGGCCATGTTCGCCGCGCTTTCGCTGGCTTCCCGGTGCGCGGCGCAGGACGAGTCCGGCGAAAACAAGGGAGTGAATTCGGGAAATTACAACATTCAGCAGAGCGTCGAGTTCGGATACCGCGCCATGGAAGTCAACGGGAACATGAATACCTACGACACGTTCGTGAATCTTGGATCGGGCGTGCGGCTCTTCGACTACACGCTCGACATGCGCTCGCTGAACCATCAGGGCGCGCTCTTCGACGATCTGAATTTCAGTAACTTCGGCTACGGCGGCGATCCCAACGATGTTTCCCGGCTGCACATTGACAAGAACAAGTGGTACGACTTCCACCTGCTCTTCCGCCGAGACAAGAATTTCTGGGACTACAATCTTTTCGCCAATCCGCTCAATCCCGCGTCGCCGAACCCCGTGGGATCTCCAACTACGGGCTGCATTGTCAGCGGGCCGACGACCGCGCATCCGGGGCTGCCCGGTTATTGCTCGACCCCGGCGATGCCGTCAACGACTTCGCCGCACAGCCTCGATTTGGTCCGCCGCATGCAGGATTACGACCTCACTCTGCTTCCGCAATCCCGGGTGCGCTTCCGGCTGGGCTACTCGCACTATCGCGACGAAGGCCCTGGCTTCTTCACTACCGATAGCGGCACGGTGCCGGACTTCCCAGAAAATTACAGCTACACGACGAACGCCTACCGCGCGGGCGTGGATTTTCGCATCCTGCCGCGCACGACCATTTCTTACGACCAGTTCCTGAACTACTTCAAGCAGGACAACGTGGTGCTCGAAACGCCGGCAGCCACGCCCGGCCAGTATGGCTTCCAGCTTGCCAATGGGACGCCTGTAGACCTAGGCGCTGTCTGGAGCACACAGACTCCCGCGGAGGCGCTGCCGTGCGCATTCTCGGCGACCTCGCCGATCGCGAACGCCGCGACGACGCCGCCGACGGCCAATCCTGTTTGCAATGGGTTCCTCAGCTATAGCCAAGTGGGCAAGCCGCGGAATTTCATGCCCACGGAGCGGTTCCGCTTCCAATCGAACTATTTCCAAAAATTCGAGATGTCGGGCTCATTCGGTTACAGCAGCTCCGACAATTCGATTCCCGATTACAGCGAAATTCTCAACGGATTTGTGACGCGCTCCGCCACGCGCGTCAGCACCACCGGCGGCCCGGCCAAGGCCACGCGGGTTTCGGTGAATGCCGATTGGACCGGCGTGTATGCGGTGACGGACAAATTCCGCATCGAAGATTCCTTCCGCTTCGACAATTGGCGCATCCCCGGCATGTGGGCGACCTTCGAAACGAATATATTCGGGCAGGCGGCCTCCGGTCAGACTGGATTGGCGCTCCCACTCTCGCTGTTCAATCAAGTGTCGTCGTCCACGCCCACGACCTTCGCGACGCTGTGCCCCGCGGCGCCTTATAACCAACACGGCTGTCCGCTTCACACCACCAGTTCGGGGGCCGACGTGACGAACGAGCTCAGCTACCAGTTCCTCGGGCAGGACCTCAAATCGAATACCTTCGAGCTGCAGTACGATTTCAACCGCCATTGGAGCGGCCGCATCGGCTATCTCTATACGAACCGCGCAATCTCCCAGATGAGCGACGTCTTCGATACCGGCGAAACCTATTTCCCCGGGGGCGCAACGGCTAATGCCGGCAACCGCTTCCTGGCTGCGCGCGGCGATTGCGCGCTGGTGGCCGGCGTATTGCCCGCGGCTTGCACGATGAATGCGGATGGCTCGATCACCGAAGGGACGCTCGCCAACCCCGCCCCCGAAGCGGGCAACGACACGGGCCGCAACATTACAAGCATCAATGAGAACGCCCTTCTTGCCGGAGTCACCGTGCGGCCGACGGATCAACTGAGGATCGTCGGGGACTTTTCCTTCGGCTACAACGATGCATCGTTCACGCGAATCGATCCGCGGCAGGTGCAAAGCTACAAGGTGGACGCCAAGTACACGCCGAAGCCCTGGGCCACGCTCGATAGCACGGTGGAAATTCACGAGAACCGCGACAACGTGTCCACCGTCAATAACCTCGAGCACGATCGCATGTATAGCTTCACCGCCATGCTCATGCCCAACCCGCGCATGGCCATCAGCTTTGGCTATAACTACTGGGATGTTTACACGCAGTCGCAGATTTGCTTCAACTATTCCATCACGTACACGAATCCGGCGCCGCCGCCATCGACGCTTTCGGTCGGACCCATCGGCAACTCGCCTCCGGGTGTGGCGACCACTCCATGCCCCATTCCCGGCGCGTCGGTGGGCGCAGCGGGCCTGGGGATGCTCGAGACGTATGCCAGCACGGATAATTTCGCTCACGCCGATCTGATGTGGAAGGTTACGAAACGCGTCACGACGACGCTGGGATACGGCGGCAGTTTCGTCCGTGGCAGCACGACCTTTCTCAATCCGCTCGCCCCATCGGGCACGCTCGATTACAACTACCAGATGCCCTACGGTTCGGTCACCATCGCCGTATATCAGGGTCTCAGCTACAAAATGGCCTGGAACTATTACGGGTTCAACGAGACGGGGAACACAAGTCCGTTCGGGCTGGCACCCATACCACTGCAGGATTTCAACGGCAGTACCGCCACGTTTTCGTTCCGGTATGCGTTCTGAGCTTGCATGGAATAGCCGGCTGTAGGGATGTGGTACCATTCGCCGGAAAGTGAAGGAGGTAGATCAATATGAATTGTTCATTGATTCAACTCAGCCAAAAACTATGCTTCGTGTGCGCGCTCATCTTTATCGTGGGTGCGTCCGCGCGGGCCGACGATTCGGCGAGTCTTTATAAGACCAAGTGCGCCGTATGCCATGCGGCCGACGGTAGCGGCAGCGGGTCGACGGGGAAAGCGCTCGGGGTTCCGGATCTGCGGTCCGGCGAAGTGCAGAAGCAAACGGACGCGCAATTGAACGATAGCATCGCAAACGGCAAGGGCACGAAAATGCCGGCGTACAAGGGCAAGCTCACGGATGATCAAATCAAAGGATTGGTGGCCTACATCCGCGAGTTCGGTAAGAAGTAGCTACCACCGGTTTCTGCGCGGAAGCACCGCCGCCTCCACCGATGGAAGCGGCAGCGAGAGTGTTTTGTGATTTGGATTCTCATCTGCCAAATCGTCCTGTGCATTGCGCTGGCCTGCGTCTTCCTGATTTATCCCTCCGTCACAACCGGCACAGCCTGGAAAATCCTGGCCTTCATCGGACTGTGCGCTCTTCCGGCTCTTTGCATCGTGGGAGGGATGAACATTCACATGCAGCGTTCCGAGCAGAGGCAATTTTGCATTTCCTGCCACGCCATGGCTCCGTATGGACAAAGCCTCTATGTGGACGACCCTACTCACATTCCCGCCCAGCATTTCCAGAATCACAGAGTGCCGCCGGACACCGCCTGTTACGCTTGCCACGCCGATTATACGATTTACGGCCCTCTGAACGATAAGATACGAGGCTTGACGCGGATTTACATGCAGTACGTGAGCACGCCGCCCAATCCGATCGTCATACCGGGGGGATACAAAAACGATCAGTGCCTGCACTGCCATCTGGGCGCGCGGGATTTCGAAGAGAATCCGGTGCACTCCGCGATGATGGATGCGCTCACAACGAACCGGATGTCCTGTCTGACAAGCGGCTGCCACGATACGGCGCACAACGTGGCAAATCTAAGCCACGAGAAATTCTGGAGCCCAACCAGTGAAGCTCAGTGAAATCGGTATCCACCGGCTCCTGCAAGTTTCGAGCGCCCTGGTGATCGTGGGCCTGCTTCTCGAAATCGTGAGTCTCCTCTGGTTCCATCCCCTCTCGTTCGTTTTGTTTGCCTTCGTGGCTGCGTCATTGATCGGCCTGGGCGTCCTGGTCTACTTGGCGTCGCTCGTCTTTGTCGCCACGCCGCCAGACGCCACGCCCAGAAGGAAGTGAACGAGGTCACCACCAGTGATTCCACGGTTTTTGTTCGACGAAGGAAACTGTTGGCAGTGTAGGGGCAATCGAGACTTCGCGAGTTATGGAGCGGGCGATGGGAATCGAACCCACGTCCGAAGCTTGGGAAGCTTCTATACTGCCATTGTACGACGCCCGCTCTTTCTCGAACGCCTCGCAGAATATCACCGCCTCCGCGGCCCTTGCAAGAACCCTATACTTGCAAGCTGTTCCAAATTGGCCGTGATGGGTCAAAGGCCCAAATCTTGCCCATCGCCTCCGCACACCCGCCATGATAACTCAATAGTTAGGTATTGACAAAGGGACCTGCCCATGATACAATTCCTTGTTTTTGTTGCGCTCACCGTTTCCGCTGGGTCGGCGCAACCGATTGAAATGCCATGCAGCGGGGAGAAAGGACTTGTGTGTGTCCCTGATGATGCACTAGGGGGCTCGATGTAACGAAGCAGGTGCTTTAGGCGGATCCTCCAGCATCCAGCTTCTAGCCTCGTGCTTCCAGAATCTAATTGACACCCGAACAATTAGAAACGGCCTTAACTCGTTGCAAACAAACGATAGCGACCTGTTCTAATCGACACAAAATGGGCGTTCGCAAATGTGCCAAAATGGCGCAGCCCGGGGCTTTCGAGAAATGGCGTGGCGCATCCGCCCATGCTAGTGGACCCTCCAACTGCCTCGGTACAGCTCGTAAGTGGCACTCCCCTCAGCGTCAGCGGCTACCGGAAGTCCCATAGGTACTATAACTATCCACGATAAAAAAACTATCACACCCATAAAAATAATCATTGACATACGTCTTTGAATCGGGGAAAGTCGGTTTCAAGAGAACAGCCGAAATAAAGAAGTTGTTTCACGTTGTCGCTTTTTTGTGGAGAAAAGAGTTGTACGGCGCGGGGTGGGAGTCGTTTATCGGTGGGAATGCTGGGTGAAGAAGCTCAACTAAAAAAAGAGGGGTGGCCAGCTATGCAATTCCGTCTGCGCACGGTTGCCGTCGTGTGTACGGCTATTTTCTTTTTGTTTGTCGCTGCTGTTCAAACAGCGCGCGCTCAAGACGTTGTCGGTCGTTTTTCCGGCACGGTCACGGACTCTACAGGTGCCGTTATCCAAGGCGCCAGCGTAGTAGTCACCAATGAAGCCACGGGTGTCTCGCGTCCGCCTTTCACTACGGATGCGAGCGGCTTCTATGTTGCCGACGATCTGCCTGTGGGCAGCTACACCGTCACCGTCACGGCCAAGGGCTTCAAGACCACTACCGTGACGGGCAACTACGTCACAGCCGGCGGTCGTCTCGATACGAACGTAGTGATGGAGTTGGGCGCCGTCACCGAGACTGTCACAGTGACAGCCGTTAGCAACAAGGTGAACAACACCTCCGGCGAACAGTCAGCGACCATCTACCAGCAGCAAATGCTCAACATACCCTTGAACGAAGGCCACTATGAAGAGGCCGTGACGTTGATTCCTGGTGCCACCTTGCAGGGCAACGGAGAAGCTGCTGCCGGCATTTTGGCTGGCTACAGCAACCAGGTGGCGGTTATTAACGGGACGCGTGCTACCCAGCAAAACTGGAGCATTGACGGCGGCTGGAACCTGGACGCTGGCTCGAATACCAGCGTCTTCAACGAAGTCAGTCCGAACTTCATTCAGGAAGTGGATGTGCAGACCTCCAACTACGACGCTGAATTTGGACGTTCCGCCGCAGCCACAATCAACGTCATAACCAGGAGCGGTGGAGATCAATATCACGGCGGAGTTTTTGAATCCAACCAGAACAGTAGTTGGATTGCCAGGACGCCATCCACAAAACTGTCCACGGCCGCTTGCGATCCCGGCGGTGTTCCTACAGCCCACCAGTGCATACCATTTTACAACTTTAACGAATATGGATGGGACTTGGGCGGCCCCGTCCCCTTTCTGCAGCCGAAAGGCAAGCTCTTCATCTTTGCTGGTCAGGAGTGGAGGAAGGTGCGCGGCTCATCTCCGGGATTAGGGGCTGCCACAGAAGGGCAAACCTTTCCCACGGCGCTTGAAGATGCCGGCAACTTCTCCGACATCGCTCTTGTGGTCCATGCCTCACCCAACTCTCCCGCGGGCTGCACGGTTGTAGCGAATGTTCTCTCCCCAGCCTGCATAACCACGGATGGCGCGGCGATTGCGAGGATCTACAGGCTAGCGTCGGCGGTGGATACGATTGGTGGATTGCCCACTATCGCCGCTAGTAACAACGTGACTTTCAACCTGCCCAACCCCGCGAACCTTCGCGAGGATATCATCCGTGCGGATGAACACGCCAACGACCACCAGAGCCTCTATTTCCGCTACCTGCACGATTTCGTCAGCATCGTGAATCCCTACTCTACTTTCGGCCCCACGCCTGAGGTTCCCGTGGATCCCGATTCGCGCCATCGTCCTGGAACAAACGTTCAATTCGGCTGGACGGATATCATCAGCCCTGTTTTGATTAACGAATTCAAAATCAATGCCGACTGGCACGACCAGACGACTCCGCTCGTCTCTCCTGCCATTCCGGGTCTGCCAGGTCCTTCGTTCCTTTCGTCTACGTACGGTCTGACGTTTGTTCCACCGCTCGGTCAGCCGCCCCTGTTCCCCGGCGGGCTTCCGGACCTGACATTCACGGCTTCCGGTGGCGCGTCGGCATTCCCAACTGCTTCGCCGACCCGGATCCCCGGTCCAGGCCCGAACTTCCTCGGGTCTCCCACAGCGGACATAAATCCCATGGACAACGTCACGTGGGTCAAGAACAACCACACCATAAAGTTCGGAGTTGAATTTGCGCGCAACCGCAAAGAGCAGAATGCGCGTCCCGGCCCGAGCTATGAGGGTGCTATCAACTACGCTAACGCCAATGCGAACTCGAGCGGTGACCCCTTCGCCGATGCCCTTATGGGGACCTATAACACCGTTTCGCAGACCTCCAGCGGCCCCATCGGCCAGTTCCGCTTCAACGTAGAGGACGCGTATGGGCAGGATACCTGGAAGGTCAACCGCAGGCTGAGCATCGTCTTGGGCGTTCGCTTCTCGCACACGGTTCCTACGTATGCCCAGGGCAACAACATGACGAACTTTAACCCCTTTACCTTTCTTACCTCGCAGGACGCCATGTTCAGTGGAGGTTTTGGTACGGGCAGCACACTCTCTGTTGCTTCACCGGGTCTCTGCCCCGTTCAGCTTGTCACCGTGCCTGGCATACCGACGGGCTTCGTTTACTGTAACGGAGAACAGCTGCCCGGATCTGTCCCTGCGGATCAGGCCGGCAGGGTTCCAGTCACCTTCCAGGACCCGCTGCTGTACTCTTCCTTTAATAAGAATGCGGCGCGCGGATTCTATCAACCCCAGAACCTATGGGCCCCGCGCTTCGGCTTCTCCTATGCGCCATTTGGCGATAAGACTGTGATCCGCGGCGGCTTCGGTATCTTCTACGACCATCCGGAAGGCAACATCTTGTGCAATGGCATCAACTGCCAGAGCAATCAGCCGTGGGCTCAGACAACCACTGTCACAGCAACAGGGGCAGTGAGCCCCCAGAATAATGAGTCGTTTTTTGATACCGGCTCGGTTGCCACCGTGCCGGCTCCGTCCACGGTGGCCGTGAACGGGGGAGGTGTTGATCCTCGGTTAGTGGTCGCCCGGACCTACCAAAGCAGCCTCAGCTTGCAGCGCGAATTGCCTCATTCGATGCTGCTTCAGATATCCATTGTCAGCTCGCTGGGCCGTCATGAGCTTCGGGATCCTGCCATCAACGAGCCTTTCTGGACTACCAGGAATGGTAACGGTACTACGGACGCTACGACCACTGTGATCCCGCAAAACTCGCTCGGTACTCCGTTCTTAAGCGTGCCTCTCCAGCCAAACCCCAACACCTACCAGTGCCCTCCGGGAATTCAGAATGGCGCTGCCTATGGTTGCACCGCTGGGGCGGCGGGGAGCTTTGCCAATGCGGCTATCGGAAAGGCTCAGATCGATCCGTACCTGGGATACTCCAACGGATTCAATTTGGAATCAAGCGATGTAAATTCCAACTACACCGGTGGGCAGTTTGTCCTGACGAAGCGGGCAGGCTACATAACCACCAGCATCGCCTATACTTATTCGAGATACCTGGCCAGGGATGCCGGGGCGGGCAATTCCTTCAACCAGAACTCCGAGCCGGAATGTCCCTTCACCTGCTTGGTTAGCACGGCATACAATCCTTCCGCGGGAGTCTTCGTAGGCGGATCGAATCCAGTCACGGTTACTCCTCATACCGGCCTCGGAAACGGTTCTTGCGTCGGCGGTGTGCCTGGCTTTGTCCCGTCGTACGGAGGGTGCCAAAGCGGCGGAGTCGTCGTACCCTGGAACAAGTATTACTACGGCGTGTCGTCACAGAATGCCACGCACGTCGTAGCCATGAGCTTCACGGCTGACACGCCGTGGGGCAAGGGCATGACGGGCTTCGAGGGTGCCATCGTAAAGGGGTGGTCAGTGACCGGCGTAATCCACTACCAGAGTGGTTCTCCGCTCACTGCGACTGACACCGTTAACCTTGGGAGTCCTGTTTCCGGCAACGCTAATACTGCTGGCCGGCGAGCGAGCATCGTCCCAGGCGTGGCGATTCCATTCCCAAGCGGTGGTGTTTGCCCGAACATTCATGCCGTATGCTGGGTCAACCCGGCCGCTTTCATGCCGGAAACAGCCCTTGCTGCCGGCGATGCCCCCATCGGCGATATAACTGGGCCTCCCTTCTTTCAGGTGGATCTATCCTTGCGGAAGACGTTTATCCTCCCCTGGAGAGAGGGTATGAACCTGCAACTGCAGGGAGACGCGATCAACGCCTTCAACCAGACCAACTGGCAAAACCCGAATGTGACTGCCGGTAGTGCCAGCTTTGGGCAGCTTACCGGTTCCTTCCCGGGACGCGTGCTTCAGATTGGCGGGAAATTTAACTTCTAACCGTTCCACGGATGCGTTGCGAGGCTTGCGAGCAATCGCAAGCCTCGCAACAATTCCAACACTTCTCGCGCAACCCACCTGGTAGTTCTTCCGCCCTCTAAATCTGTTCGTCTTTTCTTCGCCTTATGTGCCAGGATTCGACCTGTCTGGATTTCTCTCTTGTCGCGTGTGTGGGATTCGACGCTTCGCGCGGAAGGAATGGCGGGGACGACGAGACTCGAACTCGCGACCTCTGCCGTGACAGGGCAGCGTTCTAACCAACTGAACTACGTCCCCGCGAGATTTGCGCCTATTGGTGGGCGATAAAGGATTTGAACCTTTGACCTTCCGGGTGTAAACCGGACGCTCTAGCCGCTGAGCTAACCGCCCTCTGACTTTATCATCGTAACAGATGCCGCACTGTTAATGCCAGCGCTGTTCCAAAGTACAGAAGCAAAAATTGCGCTGTACGGACGTACAGGACGCCGTGCTGTCTATTAGATGTTAGCTGATTCACTACGAAAGGCTCAGCCCGTTGCCAACTTCGCCTCCACCGCGTGTTACGCTCCATCTTGATGCAGTTCTAGTACTGTGGGCGCGTAACTATGTCTTCCCGTCTGGGAGAAATTCTAGTCAAAGACAGCCTGATCACTCGCGATCAGTTGGCGCAGGCCCTCGACTATCAGAAAAAAAATGGCGGACGCCTGGGTACCTGTCTCTCCAAGCTCGGACTTATTAGCGACGAAGACATCACCGCGGTCCTCTCCCGCCAGTACGGCGTTCCATCCATCAACTTGAATTTCTATGAAGTAGACCCTGCCGTAATCCAACTCGTCCCCCAAGAGACCGCTGTCCGCTATCAGATTGTGCCCCTTTCCCGCGTAGGGTCCACGCTGACCATCGCGATGAGCGATCCGACTAACGTCTTCGCCATGGACGACATCAAGTTCATGACCGGATTCAACGTCGAGCCCGTCGTCGCCTCCGAGACCGCGATTGACGAAGCCATCCAGAAGTTCTATGGCGAGTCTGGAGCGGTTGATACGGGTGAAGAACTCGACAAGGTAATGAAGGACCTTGTGGACGCGGATGCCGAAGCCCTCGAGCTTGCGGCCGACCAGGCCGAAATGGATTTGGAGTCACTTTCAAAGGCAGCTGAAGAGGCTCCCATCATCAAGCTCGTCAACCTTATCCTCACCGACGCGGTGAAACGGGGCGCCAGCGACATTCACGTCGAGCCGTACGAGAAGGAATATCGCGTTCGCTTCCGCGTAGATGGCATCTTGCAGAACGTAATGGCGCCGCCATTGAAGCTGAAGGATGCCATTAGCAGCCGCATCAAGATCATGGCCAAGCTTGATATCAGCGAAAAGCGGCTGCCCCAGGACGGCCGCATCATGATCAAGTACGTGAAGGACGGGAAGAAGAAGGAATTGGATTTCCGTGTTTCGACCGTCCCGACGCTGTTCGGCGAAAAAATCGTTATGCGGTTGCTGGATAAGGAAAATCTGCGGCTCGATATGACCAAGCTCGGATTCGAGCCCGAATCCTTGGCGAAATTTGAGCGCCAGATTTTAAAGCCCTATGGAATGGTTCTAGTCACGGGCCCCACGGGCTCGGGCAAGACAAACACCCTGTATTCCTCCGTAGCCCGATTGAACACTCCGGAAACGAACATTATGACCGCCGAGGACCCGGTTGAATTCCAGCTGCCCGGAATCAACCAGGTACAGATGAAGGAGCAAATCGGGCTGAACTTTGCGTCGGCGCTCCGCGCCTTCCTTCGCCAGGACCCCAATATCATTCTCGTCGGCGAAATACGCGACTTCGAAACGGCGGAAATCGCCGTCAAGGCGGCGCTCACGGGGCACCTGGTGCTTTCCACGCTGCACACGAATGACGCGCCTTCCACCATCAGCCGGCTGATGAATATGGGCATCGAGCCGTTTCTCGTCGCCACTTCGGTGAACTTAATTTGCGCGCAGCGGCTGGTGCGGCGCATCTGCGCGCAATGCAAGGAGCCTTTACAGATTCAGCGCGAGGCGCTTGTGGAAGCCGGGTATACGGTGGAAGAAGCGGCGACGGTTGTCATTCATCACGGGCGCGGATGCGGCACCTGCAACAACACGGGCTATAAGGGGCGAGTAGGCCTATATGAAGTAATGGAGCTTCAGGACGAACTGCGAGAACTGGTGCTGGTGGGGGCATCCGCACTGGAGCTGAGGAAAAAAGCACTGGAAGCTGGAATGATCACTCTGCGGCGAAGTGGCTTGATTAAGGCCGCCGCGGGACTCACGACGTTGGAAGAAGTCGTGCGCGAGACGGTTCTCTAGGAGGGAATGATGGCGGGGATTACGCTTAGCGAGCTTTTGAAGAAAATGATCGATATGGGAGGTAGCGATCTGCACCTCTCCACAAACAGCGCCCCGCGCATCCGTGTGCACGGCAAGCTTCGCCCGCTCGACATGCCTCCCCTCACCGCTGCCGATACTAAGGCGCTGGCCTATAGCGTCCTCACCGATGTGCAGAAGCACCGGCTGGAGGAAAGTCTTGAACTCGACTTTTCTTTCGGTCTGAAGAGCCTTGCCAGGTTCCGCGGTAACATTTTTCACCAGCGTGGCGCCGTCGCTGCCGTTTTCCGTACGATTCCTTGGGAGATCAAGAGTTTCGACGCGCTGGGACTTCCGGCGGTCGTACGCGGTCTTTGCGATAAACCGCGCGGCCTCGTGCTGGTCACTGGGCCGACCGGCTCTGGAAAGTCCACAACTCTAGCGGCCATGCTCGACAAGATCAACAGTGAGCGCGATGAGCACATGATTACGATCGAGGATCCAATCGAGTTTCTCCACAACCACAAGAAGTGCCTCGTGAATCAGCGCGAACTGCACTCGGATACGCACTCGTTCGCGAATTCGCTCCGCGCAGCACTGCGCGAAGACCCTGACGTCGTTTTGATCGGTGAGATGCGTGACCTGGAAACCATCGAATCCGCCCTGCGCATCGCTGAGACCGGCCACTTGACCTTTGCCACGCTACATACGAACTCCGCGGTTTCGACCATCAACCGCGTCGTGGATGTGTTTCCGGCGCACCAGCAGCCGCAGGTGCGTGCGCAGCTTTCGATGGTGCTCGAGGGGATTCTTTGTCAGGCGCTGCTCCCGCGCACGGATGGCGGCGGGCGCGCGATGGTAATGGAAATTCTGATTCCTACCGCCGCCATTCGCAACCTGATTCGGGAAGACAAAATTCACCAGATCTATTCGGCGATGCAGACGGGGACCGGCCAATCCGGAATGCAGACCTTCAACCAGAGCCTCGCCAATGCTTATTTCCAGAAGTCCATCACTCTGGAAACGGCCCTTGCGCGATCTTCGAATCCAGACGAATTGCAGGATTTAATCAACCGTGGGGTAACCTCGCCGGTTGTCAGCGGCCGGGCTCCTGTGCGGCGATGAATTAAAACGGAGGTAAGAGAATATGCCGGTATACACATATCGCGGAGTGAATCGGATGGGCGCCAAAGTCACAGGCGAGCGCATGGCCGCGAGCAAGGCGGAAGTCAGTGCGTCGCTGCGCCGGGAGAAAATTAATGTGAGCAAGCTCTCCGAAAAAGGGAAAGAGTTCAACATTCCCACTTTTGGAGGCAGCGTGGACGCCAAGGAACTGGCCGTCTTCACACGCCAGTTTTCCGTCATGATTGACGCCGGCTTGCCGCTCGTACAGTGCCTCGAGATTCTTGCCGCACAACAGGAAAACAAGCTGTTTCAGAAAATCATCGTAGGCGTTCGAACATCAGTGGAGGGTGGAGCGACTCTTTCGACGGCCATGAAGCAACATCCGAAAGTGTTCGACGCTCTATATCACAATATGGTGGAGGCCGGCGAGACAGGCGGTATTCTCGATACGATTCTCCAGCGCCTTTCCACCTACATCGAGAAGAACGTCAAGCTCAAGCGCGCGGTGAAATCGGCCATGATCTATCCCGTCTCGGTCATTGGGATCGCCATCCTCGTGATCGCGCTGCTGCTCTGGAAGGTCGTCCCGATTTTCGTTACGTTGTTCAACGGCCTGGGGGCCAGCCTGCCGCTTCCCACGCGGATCGTAATCGGGTTGAGCAATCTCGTTGGCAGCATCTATGGATTAATGGTTGTGGTATTCGCGATCGCCTTCGGATTCGCGGTCAAGTTTTGGTATGGGACACCGCAGGGCCGGATGATGATTGACGGACTCCTGCTCAAGGTTCCGGTCGTCGGACTCGTTCTGCGCAAGATCGCCGTGGCGCGGTTCACAAGGACGCTGGGAACGCTGATATCCAGCGGCGTCCCCATTCTGGAAGGTCTCGATATCACCGCGCGCACCTCGGGCAATGCCGTCATCGAAAGCGCTATTGCGAAGACGCGCAAGGAAGTCGAAGCAGGCCGTTCCTTAGTGGAACCACTGAAGGAAACAGATGTATTCCCAGGCATGGTGACACAGATGATCGGCGTCGGAGAGCAGACAGGTGCAATGGACACCATGCTTCAGAAGATCGCTGATTTTTATGAAGATGAGGTTGACGTAGCCGTGAAGGACATGCTGACGGCCATTGAGCCGATCATGATTGTTGTCCTCGGAGTTATTGTTGGTGGCGTCGTCATTTCGATGTATTTGCCGTTGTTCTCACTAATCGGTCAGCTATCCGGCGGACATTGAGCCGTCACGCTGGTTCACGCAGGCACGGGGAAACGGAGCCCCGGCCGCCCGAGGGACCGCCGATGGCATGGCCTCCAAGGCATCTTGGGGGCTATTCGGAAAGGCGGGAGAGATAGCCGCATCCGCGATGGAATTTCAACTCAACATGAACGAATGGTTGCCCTGGCTAGGCCGCGTCCGCTTCCTGATGATCACGTTTCTCGTGGCGGTCGTTGTGGCCGTCCGCCAGTTGACGCCGCTTCCCCTTCCGGCGCGCGTCCTAGTTCCTCTAATCGTTCTTTGGTATACGCTCGCTATCTTCTATTTGATTTTGCAGCGCTGGCTTCCGCAAGCCCGCTGGCAAGCGCCTCTGCAGATGGCGCTGGACATAGCGATCATCACGGGCGTGGTATATGCCACGGGAACACAAGACAGTTATTTCATTCCTCTCTATCTGCTTGCCGTTTTAATGGGCAGTATATTGTTCTCCCGGCGCGGCGCGTTTCTGGTGGCAAGCGCAAGTTTCGTACTGCTCGGATGCGTTACGGACCTGGCCTATTACGGCATGATTCCGCGCACGGCGGCTTCCTTGCCGGCGATGCGGACGCTGCAATACTGGCTGGCGACCAATCTGTTCGCTTTTCTTGCCACGGCCTACTTGGGAAGTCTCCTCTCACAGACAATCCGGAGAAAGGGAGCTCAACTCGAGGAAAAAAGCGCGGAGCTAAAGGACCTCCAGGCATTTACCCACGACATCATCGAATCCATGCGAGGTGGTTTGCTCACCATTGATGCACAGGGCCGCGTACTCCTTGTCAATCGCGCCGGGGCGGAGATGATGGGGCAGAAATCCGGCCTCCTCCGTGGTGCGAATGTTGCCGATGTCTTCCCGGGCTTTTGGCCAGTGGAGACTGACGAAGAGGGCAATCCCCTCGCCATCCGTAGGGAGATCGAGTTTCAGACGTCTGCGGGCACGACACGCTTTCTGGGACTTTCCGTCTCTCCCCTGCGCACAAGCCAGAAAGAAGGCGGCGGCTTTGTATTCAACTTTCAGGATCTTACGGAGTTGAGGCGACTCGAGAGAGAGGTCGTCACGAAAGAGCGCTTGGCGGCTCTGGGCCGGCTTTCGGCGGCCATCGCGCACGAAATACGCCAGCCCCTCACGGCGATGACCGGCGCGCTCAAAGAGCTAGCCCGCCTGGCGCCTCTCGAAGACGACGATAAGAGACTGGTCCAAATCGTTAGCCGCGAATCCCAGCGCCTGAATCAGATTGTGACCGACTTCCTGGAATATTCACGGGAAAGGGCGTATTCGTTTTCGGAGGTGGACATCGGGGCGCTCATTGAAGAAACACTTCTGGTGATTGATCGCGACGCAGCCTCGTCCGGCAAATACCGCATCCAGCGGAGTTTGGACGCACACGGTGTCCGCGTCCGTGCCGACCGCGACGCCATGAAGCAAGTTGTGTGGAACCTCTGCAATAACGCCTTCCGAGCCATGCAGAATGGTGGAGTGCTTTTTGTGAGTCTCGAATCCGCCCATGATTGCATTCGCATCGCGATCCGCGATACCGGCATCGGATTCAACCCCCGCGACGCAGCCCGCCTTTTTGAGCCCTTCCAATCCGGGTTCGCCGGCGGCACGGGGCTTGGGCTGGCGATTGTTTACCGTATTGTCCAGGCGCACTCCGGAAGAATCCGCGTCGAGTCTGAACAGGGACGTGGTGCGAAGGTTATCGTTGAGCTGCCTCGAATTGCGCGCCCTCGCCAAGCCGCACCATCGGCTTTGCGCGTCGTGAGAGAAGCGGTCGTGCCTGCGGGGAAGGACTAGCGGCTGCATGGCCCACTTGCTCATTGTGGACGATGAACGCTCCATCTGCGAGTTGCTGGAGATCAGCTTTCGCAAGGAAGGGCATAAGGTCGAAACGACCACAAGCGGCGAAGCCGCGAAGCGCCGCCTTGCTTCTCAAATCTTCGACATAGTCATCTGCGACATTCGCATGCCCGATATGGATGGCGTCGAGCTGTTGCGCTATTGCAGGGAGATTTCGCCCGCCACCACGTTCATTTTGATCACGGGTGTACCCACGATTGATTCCGCCATCGACGCCGTGAATTTCGGCGCGGACCGCTACGCCATCAAAGGCGACCGCCTGCTCGACGAACTTCGCCCTGCCGTTCAGCAGATTGCCGAAACGCTCGCCCTAAAAAAGGAGGCCGGATATCTGCGGCGGGAGATTCGCCGGCTCACGGGGCTCGGCCGTATCATTGGTGCCAGCGCCAATATGCGGGCCGTCTTCGAGTTGGTGCAAAATATCGCGCCGCAGAGCAGCCGCGTCCTCATCACAGGCGAAAGCGGGACAGGGAAGGAGCTTGTGGCCCGCGCCATTCACGAGAACAGCCCGCGCTCGAAGAATCCCTTCATCACGATCAATTGCGGCGCGTTTCCCGAGACGCTCCTCGAGTCCGAGCTCTTCGGCTATGTGAGGGGCGCCTTCACGGGGGCAAACGAAAACCACCGGGGATTGTTCCAGGCCGCGCATGGCGGCACTCTTTTCATGGACGAAATCGGGAACATGAGCGTCACCATGCAGGTGAAGCTCTACCGGGTGTTGCAGGAAGGCCAAATTCGACCTGTCGGAAGCACGGAAGAGTCCGCTGTGGATGTCCGCGTTATTACCGCGACGAATAAAGATCTCGAAAAGGAGATTGCCGAGGGCCGTTTTCGCGAAGACTTGTATTATCGCCTGAGCGTAATCCCCGTTCATCTCCCGCCGCTTCGCGAACGCCGCGACGACATTCCGCTGCTCGCGCGGGAGTTCCTCGTGCGGTTCGCCAAGTCCATGAACAAGAAAATTGACGGCATCGAGCCCGAGGCCATGCGGCGCCTGGAAGTCTATGATTGGCCGGGGAACGTCCGCGAGCTCGAAAACACGATGGAGCGCGCCGTGGCGCTCGAAAGCGGCCACCGTGTTTCTGTCGAGGCTTTGCCCGAAAGGATTCGCAACCACTTTCAGGAGACGATTTCCCATGTCTCCCACAACGGCAACGGGGTTGCTCTCCCGGAGGAAGGTCTAAGCCTCGAAGATCACGTCCGGCAGATCGAGCGATCCTATTTACTGTCGGCTCTCGAGCGTTCGGGGGGGGTGAGGACGCGCGCCGCAAGCCTGCTAAAAATGTCGTACCGTTCCTTCCGCCATTACGCCAAGAAGTATGGCGTCTAAATGCGAGCCGGCCTCCCTCTCATAGAGGGGTTTTGAGGGGGTGCCGCCTTCGTAGTCGAGCAGCTGTTTTTGTCGTCTTGACCGGTCAAATAGTGTCAGGTTCTCTTTGCGGCACATAGCTTTCACCCCGTCGGTTAGCCCGGCACGCCCCGCTCGCGTCTGTATCTTATTGTATTGGCAGGATATAATGCAGTGTGCTGTATTCGTTAACGTTAACCGCTCGCGTGGCACCACTCGTGCATCTTAACCAACCGTACTCCCCGCCAGGGCGTACGCAGAAGACTCCGGAGCATAGCTCCTTGGGAGAGGACAAATCATGATGATTAAGAAAGAGAAGGGTTTTACGCTAATTGAGCTGCTGATCGTCGTGGCGATTATTCTGATCATTGCGGCCATTGCAATTCCGAACCTGCTTCGCGCCCGCATGGCGGCCAACGAAGCTTCCGCAGTCGGTTCGCTGCGGACGGTCAACACCTCGCAAGCGATGTACTTCTCGACGTATCAGGTTGGGTACGCCCCGAGCTTTCCTGCTCTGGGTCCCGTCGCCGCCGGTTCAACACCGTCATGCAAAGCGGCCGGACTACTGGACGCCATTCTCGGCGCTGCAAGCCCGACCCAGAAGAGCGGATATTCCTTCGTGTACGGTGCTGGCACAGTAGCGGCCACTCTTCCGACGGGCAGCACTTGCGCGGCGGGCTGGGCGGACGGCTATACAGTCCTGGCCACTCCGCTTAGCGTGGGTACGACAGGTCAGCGGACGTTCTGCACGGACAGTTCGGGCGTGATTTATTATGATCCCACGGGAGCTGCGATCACTGCTACGGCTCCAGCGTGCGCCCCGACCGCGGCGCAGCCGCCGTTGCAGTAAGGAGCTGTTTCGCGACGAAACACAAGGGGGAGGAAGTTCCGGCTTCCTCTCCTGCTGTCTCGGGCCGGATACAGAAGAGCTTGCACGAGAATTTGGAGCGCCGCTCCGAGGAGATGTTCAATGACAAAGAAACAGAAGGGATTTACGCTAATTGAGTTGCTGATCGTCGTGGCGATTATTCTGATCATTGCGGCCATCGCAATTCCGAACTTGCTTCGCGCCCGTATGGCGGCCAACGAAGCTTCCGCAGTCGGTTCGATGCGGACGATCAACACCTCGCAGGCGATGTACTTTTCGACGTATCAGGTTGGGTACGCCCCGAGCTTTCCTGCTCTGGGTCCCGTCGCCGCCGGTTCAACACCGTCATGCAAAGCGGCCGGACTGCTGGACGCCATTCTCGGCTCTGCAAGCCCGACCCAGAAGAGCGGATACTCTTTCAAGTACGGTCCTGGCACAGTAGCGGCCGCCCTTCCGACGGGCAGCACTTGCGCGGCGGGCTGGGCGGACGGCTATACAGTCCTGGCCACTCCGCTTAGCATAGGTACGACAGGTCAGCGGACGTTCTGCACGGACAGTTCGGGCGTGATTTATTATGATCCCTCTGGAGCTGCGATCACTGCTACGGCTCCAGCGTGCGCCCCGACCGCGGCACAGCCGCCGTTGCAGTAGGGAGCTGTTTTCAATACATGACAAAAGGGAGGAAGTTCAACTTCCTCCCTTTTTCTTGAAATCGAGCGTGAGCGAAGCCAGTAAAGTAAATTTCACTCAGGCGAAGGGGTCTTGGGAAATGTGGCCCTCACAAAACAAGAACCCGAAGCAGAGCACAGAAGATCGAAACGCGGGCTTTACGCTGATTGAGTTGCTCGTGGTCATGGCGATCATTCTGATCATCGCGGCCATCGCGATTCCGAACTTGCTTCGCGCCCGCATGGCGGCCAACGAATCTTCGGCAGTCGGTTCGCTGCGGACGATCAACACCGCGCAGGCGATGTACCTTTCGACGTATCAGGTTGGGTACGCCCCGGGCTTTACCCAGTTGGGTCCCGTTGCCGCTGGTTCAACACCTGCATGCGGCGCAGCGGGACTGCTGGATGCCGTTCTCGGCGCGGCAAGTCCGACCCAGAAGAGTGGCTATTCTTTCGTGTATGGACCTGGCACAGTCAAGGCCACTCTCCTAGCTGGCAGCACTTGCACGGCCGGCTGGGGGGACGGCTATACAGTCCTGGCCACTCCGCTTAGCGTGGGTACGACAGGTCAGCGGACTTTCTGCACGGATAGCTCGGGTGTGATTTATGGAGATAGCACGGGAGCTGCGATCACTGCTACGGCTCCAGCGTGCGCTCCGACTGCGGGCCAGCCGCCATTGCAGTAACGAACCTGTTTCAGGGGAAAAGACGATGGGAGGAAGGTCTGCTTCCTCTTTTCTTGAAGTGGAGCGGAAGCGATTCTAGGAAGTAGGTTTCATTCGGACAAGGGGGTGGGGAAGATGTGGCCCCGAAAAAACAAAAACCCGAAGCGAAACATAGAAGGTCGGAACGCGGGTTTCACGCTGCTTGAATTGCTCGTTGTGGTGGCAATTATTCTGATCATCGCGGGAATTGCCATTCCAAATCTCTTGAGGTCCCGCATGACCGCCAACGAAGGCTCGGCCGTGGGGAACTTGCGGACGATCACGACGGCTTCGGTGGTCTACAACTCAACTTTTGGGAATGGTTTCCCCCCGAGTCTCAATGCGCTTGGTGGAATCACAGCAGCTGCTGCGACATGTGACTTGGCAAATCTGATTGCGAGCAATCTGGCAAGTCCGCCGAGCCGGCAGAGTGGGTACAGCTTTACATATGCGGGTCAGAACGGGAATGCCTCCCAGGGCGCCAGCTGTGGAGTGCCCGGCTTCAACGGCTACCTTGCGTACGCAGTCCCCCTCTCTCAGGGCATCACAGGGCAGCGAAGCTTCTGCAGCGATACGCCCGGTGTCATCCACTTTGACATCAATGGCCAGCCTCCAGCGGACGTCAATGCTTGCGATGCGTTGCCCGCACTTCAGTAGCTCGTTTCCCTTCGTTATTCTCGCAGCGAAAGCAGCCCATACAGCCAGCCCGAAGCTATGAGATGGTCTATTCTTAATGTCTCTGAAGTGGCTGGCCAACGTAAGGGCATTGTCGCTTTCAACAAAATGACTTCCTTTTAAATTGTTGCTGTTCGCGCGAGGGCGCTACGATTCTGCATACGCGATGCGCCAGCGTTGAACTGTCCGGCCAAGCGTGGACGAATCTCATGCCGAATCTGTCCCCCGTGATGATTGATATCCCAGCCGCCGTGTCTTCTGGGAATGCCTGCTCCGGTTCCCGGGCAGGGTCACGTTTGTCCGAGGAAAGTAATTCGTGGGTCGCATCGGCGCGCTTCCTTCTTGCATGGCTCTCTCCTGCGCTGTCGGCACTCTATCTGAAATGGTATGCAATGAAGGACTTGGGCGGCTTTGAGAAAGTCGCGCGCTCGATGGGCTTCCAGTCACTAACCACGGCTGAGCGTCTGAGTATTTTTCGCAGCGATGTAGTGATCGGTTTCTTGGTCATTCCTCTTATCCTTCTCATCGTGAACCGTTATGTTGCTCCACGATGGGCTGCGATCATCACGGGAGTGTGCAGTATTTTCTTCTTTCTTCTCTTCGCCATCCAGCTTCGTGCCCTGGAAGAGGTAGGACGATACATTTCCATGAGCATGATTCTGATCGCTCTCCGATGGGGTCTGCACGAACCCGGAGCCAACGTGGAGTACCTTTCCCTCGGCGGAATTCTGGCTGTGGCGGCCTCGCTGATCGCTATCGGAGGGTCTCTCGTATGGAGTGTGAAAAACTACAGGCGTGCTTGTTCGTCGCGCGCGCTGCACCTCGTACGTGTTTTCGGAGAGTTATATCTGCTGTGCATCATTCTAATCCTGGCGATCAGTTGGAAATCCGCTATGCCCGTGACGCCTTATCACAAAGATACTTTTAGCCGCGCCGTCACCTCCCTCTGGAAAGAAGGCGCCGTGGACACGAACGAATATTCCGCTTATGGCATTAGCCTTGCCAAAAAGCCGATTTCGGTCGACTTATCTCAATTGTCCTCCAAGGATCTTATTGCCCGCTATCGTCAATTGGCTCATGCCCCTGATCCACTGCCAGACCAGCGCTATTTTGGCAAGGAAAATGGAGATAATGTCCTCTTTTTTGTCTTTGAAACGTTGCCCGACGAGTTTTTGCCGGCCGATGATGACATGAAGCAATTCCCCAATCTGGCTCGTCTCCGCGAAAAATCCTTTGTTGGAGACCGCCATTACACGACTTGCCCCGCGACCATGCGGGCGCTCTTCTCGGTGTTCAGTTCTTGGTATCCGATGGAAAGCGCGCAGACCGTCTGGGGATTCCCCTCGGGAGATGTTGCGCCGGATTTCATTCCTCTATTGAATTCCAAGGGATATCGGACGGCGGCTTTTACACCGATTCGCCATGACGCCAATGAAGATCAGGCCATGTATCAGGCGGTTGGCTTTGAAAATACCTTTGTCCCCGGTGTGGCTGTGAACGCGTATGATGCCAGTCCTACCTGGAAGGCCGAACGAATTGCTGCTGATCGTGCAACGCTCGATATGCTCGAATCGGATCTCAGTGAATCGATGCGGACCGGACAGAAGTTCGCTGTAGCTTTTCTTCCCCAAGTAGGACACTTCCCCTATCCGGACTCATATCCAGCGGACAGCACAGAAAACGTCCGCGAGCGGGGACGCGACATCATCGCCATGCAGGATGCCTGGCTTGGAAATGTAATGGATATTCTACAAAAGCATGGCCAGCTCGACAAAACGATCATTGTCGTCTTCGGCGATCATGGCAGGCGCAACAGACAGGAAAACCCGGATCTCCGGCGCGGAACGGTTGATGAAACCGCCATTCACGTTCCCCTGCTCATTTATGCGCCCCATGCTTTGGACCATGCGGAGCACATCCCATGGATCACTTCTCACATCGATGTGGCGCCGACGGTCCTCGATCTCCTCGGCATCAAGGATGCGCGAGATTCCGAGCAGGGCGCGGCGATCTGGAATCCCGCGCTTGCTGGTCGCACAACCTACTTCTTCACTCAGCCGGTGTTTGGCGCTGATGGATATCAATCGGACTCTAAATTCTATATGTGGCATTATTTCTCAGATTCTGTATATGCGAATTCAAGCGCAGTTTTCGATATGAGTGACTTTGTGCCTCCATGGTCGCCCGCCGCGCGAACTATAACGTCGGAGATTTCCACGATGGCTTCAATTGAAAAGGCTTGGCACGCTCGTTTCGCGAAGCCAGACTCCCCGGACGCTGGGAGAGTTATTGTTACTTCCATCGCCCACTGATTTCTCCCAGGCGGCTACCGCACGCTCTCCCCACTGCAGTTTTTGCAGGACCACATCGAGCCGGCACTTCGGTAGCTCATTTTCACTCCTGTTTTCCCGTGGAAATTGAGGCCTGCGAGTGGGGAGCCGTGCGGGATGTGCATCCAGGTAAGAAGTCTTGCTAGACTATGGGCGTCTTGATCGCCCTTCTCACTATTCTGCTTGCTGTAGTCGCGCCTACGGCCCGCGATGCTGATCGCGTGCGACGGGCGCTCGAGGCCCGCTACCAACACGCTAGCACTCTGAAAGCGGTTTTCTTCGAGCGCTACACGGACGGTAGTGGCGGCGTAACGGCGGAATCGGGCACCGTTTATTTCTCGCGCCCGGGCCGGATGCGCTGGGAATATGAATCTCCTGAGCAAAAGCTGTTTCTTGTGGATGGCGCCAACGTGTGGTTTTACGTTCCCGCGGACCATACGGCCAGCCGCGCAAAGCTGAAGGAAAGCTCCGACTGGCGCACGCCGCTGGCTCTCCTGGCCGGCAAAGCGGATCTCTCGACGCTTTGCAGAAGCATCGAAATTGTCAGTCCAGCTTCCGGGCCGCAGGGGGAGCCGACCGCACAGGGTGGCTCGGGCGAACCGGTGCTTCCTTTGGAGGCCGGGGATACTGTCCTGCGCTGTTTTCCGCGCGACCGTTCGAGCACTGCGGGCAGCGCCAGCCAGGATGTCCTGCTCGAGACCGATGCGGACGCAAACCTGGTCGGCGTGGTAATCCACGAACCCGGAAACATTACCACCGAATTCCGCTTCGGCAACTGGCAGGAAAACATCCCCCTCCCCGAGGCAAAATTTCACTTTCTTGTACCGCCGGGAGTAGCGATCGTGGACGAAGAGTCTCTCGCAGGCCAAATTCGCTAGTGACGCCAGCTGTGTCCGGTGGGCTCCCATACAGCCTTTTTGCCGTTGTCACATCCTATTAATGGCCTGTTTTTCATGGGCTTCACTGAGCTCATAAGGGGGTATGCTAGTCTTATAAGGGAAAGCCCGCTGGGAGAGAGCTCGCACACCGCAATGGCAGAATACGTCTGCAAAGTCGGGGATGGCACCGGTCGGATTCTCCAGCAATTGGAGACAGCGCAATCGGCGGAGGAGGCTCGGCAGAAGCTCGCCGACCGCGGCCTTTACGTTTTCTCAGTCCGGACTAATTTGGATATTCTGTCGCGGTTCAGCAGTTCGTCCCGCAGTCGCGTAATTCGGCCGAGCGAATTCCTCGTTTTCAATCAGCAGTTCAATACCCTAATCAAGGCGGGGCTGCCGATTTTCAAGGCCCTGGACCTTCTGGCGGAGCGCGCTGCGGCGGTGAGTCTACGCCCTATCCTGGCGGAGGTTCGCCAGCGCGTCCGTGAGGGCGCCCTGTTGTCGGAAGCACTCACCGCGCAGGGAGCCTTCCCGGCCGTCTATATTGCCGCCGTCACGGCAGGGGAGCGCAGCGGAAATCTCTCAGGAGTCCTCGATCAATACATTGATTACCTCCGCGTGAGCACTGGGTTTCGCAGCCGCCTAATTACGACACTGATTTATCCCGCGGTTCTCACCGCAACCGCCATTGCCGTGGTGGCCTACGTCGTCACCTACGCCATGCCCCAATTTGCCTCGCTTTATAAGGAATTGGGCATTCCGCTTCCCACGCCTACGGCCATCTTGCTTTCGATCGCCCTGCCCTTGCGTAACTATTTCCTGGTGTTTATGGCCATGGGGGCTCTGGCTGTCATCGGTATTTTTGTCTGGACGCGGTCGGATCGTGGCGCGCTGGCGATAGACCGGCTCAAGCCGAAGTTCCCGATCTTCGGCGAAATCTGGCTAAAGGCTCAGGTCGCGCAGTTCGTACGCACTCTATCAACGCTACTGTCTGGGGGTACGCCACTGGTTCCTGCGCTGCACACCTCGGCGGCAGCCATTGATAGTCCTCTGATCTCGGTCTCCGTCGAGCAAGCGGCTGAACGGGTCAGGGAAGGGCAACCTCTCCACGTCAGTCTGCGCGAAACGCAGTTGGTTCCGGACCTTGCGCTTGAAATGATCGAGGTTGGCGAGGCCTCGGGAGCTCTTGCCGCAATGCTCACTAGCGTCGCGCTATTTTATGAAGATGAGGTCGGAACAAGCCTGCAGCGCACCCTGGCCATAATTCCCATGGTGATTTTGGGCGTGATGGCCGTTGTGGTAGGTTTTATTCTGATATCCCTTTACCTGCCCATGTTTTCTCTCCAGATCGGAGGTAGTGGATAAAGCTCCATGGAAACACGGACCAATAATCCGCCTCTTCCCGGCCTCCCGGACGACGCCGCCGAGCACGAGCAGGCCCGCCGCCTGGCCGAGCGCTACCGTTGTCCGTTCATTGATCTGCGCGAGCAGACCATTGACCCGGAGCTATTTCGCAGCATTCCCGCGGAAATGATGTTCCGCTACAATTTCGTGCCCCTAGCGGCACACGACGGCACGCTCGTCGTCGCCATGGCTGACCCGAGCCAGTTGCAGCTCACCGACGAGCTTTCCTTGCTTCTCGGCAGGCGTTTGCAGATTAAAGTGGCCACGGCCTCGCAGATTGGCGATCTGCTGAAGCGCACGGAGCAATCGCAGCGCGTTCTCGACCAGGCGACCGAGGGCTTTACTCTTCAGGTCGTCAGCGATGAGGAGGATAGCGAAGAGAATATTTCCATGGAGAAGCTCACGCGCGATACGGGCGTGAGCCCCGTGGTGCGTCTGGTGGATACGGTCATTTTCACGGCGCTCGAGCGGCGCGCCAGCGATATTCATATCGAGACGCGCAACGCTGAAGTCGCCGTGAAGTACCGCATTGACGGCGTCCTTCAATATGCCATGCAGCCTCTCGCCAAGGACTGGCATGCCACGATTCTTTCGCGCATCAAGGTGATGAGCGAACTCGATATCGCCGAGCGCCGCGTGCCCCAGGACGGCCGCTTCCGTGTCCGCTACAAGGGCCGCTTCATTGATTTCCGTGTTTCGGTAATGCCTTCCGTTCACGGCGAAGACGCCGTGCTGCGCGTTCTCGACAAGGAGTCCCTGAGCGAAAAATTCCGCAACCTCACGCTGGATGTGGTCGGCCTCGACATCGAGGAGCTAGCCGAGTTTCGTCGTTACATTCATGAACCCTATGGCATGGTCCTGGTCACCGGCCCCACGGGTTCGGGCAAGACCACTACGCTCTACGCCGCCATCAACGAAATCAAGAACGACGAAGATAAGATCATCACCATCGAAGATCCGGTGGAATACCAGGTGCGCGGCATCACGCAGATCCCCGTGAACGAGAAAAAAGGACTCACCTTCGCTCGCGGCCTTCGTTCCATCCTGCGCCACGATCCCGATAAGATTATGGTGGGTGAAATCCGCGATCAGGAGACCGCGCAAATTGCCATCAATTCGGCGCTCACGGGCCATCTTGTCTTCACCACGGTCCACGCCAATAACGTAACCGACGTGATCGGTCGTTTCATTAACATGGGCGTCGAGCCTTACAATTTCGTTTCCGCACTCAACTGCATCATGGCCCAGCGGCTCGTTCGAGTCATTTGCGACCATTGCAAAAGAAAAGTCGTCCACCCGCCTGAATTGCTGACGGAGTCGGGTCTTGTCCCCGCGGATTGGCGGGACGTGACATTCTACGAGGGCGCAGGCTGCTTGGAATGTTCCGGCAGCGGCTATCATGGACGCACGGCCATTAGCGAACTGCTCGACCTTTCCGACCGCATACGCGAAATGATTATCAATCGCCGTCCGACCTCCGAAATCAAGCGGGCAGCCCGGGAAGAGGGCATGGCTTTTCTACGGGAATCGGGCCTCAGAAAGGTTCGGTCCGGCCTCACCACGCTGCGCGAAATCAATAAGGTGACATTCCTTGATTAACCCCGCAACATTGCCCGGCCTCGAGGCGCGTTTGTTCCGCATCGGCTTGGTCCGCCGCGTGGACCGTTGGCTCCGTGTGTCGCCGCGTCTTCCCGTGGTCGTTGAGATTGCGCAGAGCCATGTTGCTGCGGCGCGCTGGAGCAATCCGGGTTTCCAGCTTGCTTCCGTTGCCGTCGAAACTCTTCCGCCGGGATCGCTGATGGCTTCCCCGGTCGAAAACAACGTCACTCAGCCTGACGCAGTTCGCGCTGCCTTACAAAGCGTACTGAGCCGCGTTGTGGACCACAACGCGCCCATCGCTTTGCTGATTCCCGACCCGGCTGTGCGTCTTTTCATACTGCCTTTCGATAGCCTCACGCGCCGACGTCAAGACGCGTTGCCGCTGCTGCGCTGGCGCTTGAAAAAAAGCATGCCGTTCGATGTGGACGAAGCCGTCCTGTCGTGGTCGCGCCAGGCCGGCAATGGCGGAAATCTCGAGATTGTCACCGCGGTTGCGCGCCAGCGGATCATCCGCGAGTACGAGGAGATCGCCGAGACCGCGGGTGCCCAATGCGCGGTTGTTTTGAGTTCCACGCTTGCTACGTTGCCGCTTCTCGAAGAGCAAGGTGCGACCTTGCTCGTCCGCATGTGCGGGAAAACGATGGCCACCGTAGTCGTCCGCGATTCGAGGCTGTGCGTGTATCGCGCGACGGAAATGCCTGCCGAGGCGGCGCTCCTCGACCCGCAGGCCATGCTGGAAGAGATTTTTCCGGCGATTGCTTATTACCAGGATACCTGGGGCGCTTCACTCGATCGCGCCAGGATTTCAGGCTTCGGCGCGCGGGAAGAATTGTTTCGCGGGGCGCTAGCCGGCGAATTGAAGGTCGCGGTGGATCCGCTCGCCGACGCAGAGGGGGCAAAGAATCTCGATGCGCCTGCAAAGGACCTGATCCGTCAGGGTTTCGATGCGCTTGCGGGCTGGGCGATGAATGGGGGATCGTAGTCCGATGCGCAACAGCGTGCACGGCTTCGGTGTCAATATTTATATCCTTTTGTTTCAGAGAGTGCGATGAAAATTCGTCTCAACCTTTCGACCACGCCACCGGAAAATAAGCGGCCGTTTCTCGCTGGTGCCGCTGTACTGGGAACAGTGGGCATCCTCGCGCTCGCCCTCCTTTCCCACTCGGCATACGTATCCTGGCGCGCCAACCGGGCGCTCCGCGCGGATATGGCTCGCTTGGAGGATCAAATTCAAGCAGATTCGGCGAAGAGGCAGGAACTGGAAACGTATTTCCGGTCGCCCGCGGCGCAGAAGGTCCTTGACCGCTCCACTTTCCTGAATTCCTTGATTGGCGCCCGCAGCTTTCCCTGGACTAAAATATTCATGGATTTGGAGCAGACTCTTCCAGCCGGTGTCCGCGTTGTGAGCATTTCGCCTCATCTCGTCAACGGCCGCGCCGTGGTGGAACTTCAGGTGGGCGCCGAAAGCGACGAGAGCGAGATCGGCTTTCTTAAAGCAATGGAAAATTCCACCGTCTTTTCGGGGATGGTGGTGAAGGATGAGAAACACCAGGACCGCTCCGGATCTCAGGATCGAATTGTTGTGGATCTAACGGTCTGGTATTCCACGACATGATTATGAAACTCACCTGGCAAAACTGGAAAGGAATCGCCCGCATCGCGCTGGCCATCCTGATCGTGGTGGATCTCTGCTTGGTTTTCTTTCTCTGGCAATCCTCTCGTGAAGGGGCGCAGAGCATGGGCGCTCAGCGCGATCGGCTCGCGATTCAGGCAGGGCTCCTCAGGGCTGATGTCGAACGCGGCGAGAGAATCCGCGCGTCTCTGCCCCAGGTAGGAAAGGATTGCGATGAATTTTATAGCGAATCTTTTCTGAATGGGGCCACCGGCTACTCCTCGATCGAAACGGACATGGATTCCATTGCCAGCAAGGCCGGCGTGAGAACCTCCGGTCTTTCCTTTCAGCAGAAGACCATCGAAGGCCGCGGCGTTACGGAGATCTCGATCAAAACGAACGTCGAGGCGGATTATCCCGCCCTCATCCGTTACGTCAACAATATCGAGCGCTCCAAGAACTTCTATCTTCTGGACGACTTGCGGTTGACCTCGGCAACGGCAGGGTCAATCAAGCTGGATATCAGTTTGCACACGTATTTTAGGACCTGAACAATTATGTCGCGTCGTGATCAAATATTTGCTCTGGTGGGCCTCGTGGCCGTCGTCCTGGTGGCTTTCTGGTTTACCACGCGGAACTCGGTCCCCGGCATTCCGGGTGTTCTTGCCGCCGATACCAAATTCAAGCCCCTGGATGTCCAGGAGCCGCAGCTGCGCCTCGATTTGCTCGCGGAACTAAACAAACTCGAATATTCCGGCGCCCACCGGAATATCTTCGTGGAACAGCCGCTTCCCGTGCCGCAGTCCCCGGCCCAAAAAGCGCAGGAAGCCGCGCGCCGTTTCGTGGGCCCTATGCTTCCTCCCCCACCGCCGCCGCTCAGTGTGCCGGTGCAATTCTTCGGCTATGAGTCGCTCCCGCATTCCAGTACGCGCGTGGCATTTTTCACGAGCGGTGAGGACGTCCTCATCCTTGCCGAAGGCGATACATTCTTGAATGGCTATCGCTTGCTGCATATCGGGAATGATTCCGCCGAGGTCGAGGAAATCTCCAGCGGCCGCCGGGCTAACATCCAGATGGTTCCTCCGCAGCAGCCGGGCCAGGGACCATCCCAATGAGCAAGTTGCCACGTGCGCCGCGCGGTTCCCGCGAGTCGGGCTACGCTATGATCGTGGCGCTTCTCATGGTCGCGAGTTTTATCATTGGATCGCAAGTCGTCTTGCAACATCTCGCCACGCAGGGCCGCCGCCAGCGCGAGCAGCGCATGGTTTGGTCCGGCGAGCAATATGCCCGCGCCATCAAGCTCTTCTATCGCAAAGCGGGGCGCTATCCCCAGTCCCTCGACGAATTGAAGCAAGGAATTCCCGGCGTTCACTTCCTGCGGATCGAGGCCTATAAGAATCCCATGGACCCTGAAGAAGGCGCTTGGCGCTTCATCTACGTGAACGCCGCCGGCCAGATCATTGGCAGCGTGCGCTACGCCACGCTCCAGCAAATGGCGTATTTGGAGCTCAACAGGATGCAGCCCAGCCAGCCGGGTGCGGCTGGCGCCAGTACCCTTGGATCAACCGGAGCGAGCTACGCGCAAGGCTCCCAGAATTCTTCCCAGCAAACATCAGGTGCGGCGCCGGTGGATGATGGATGCGGACCACCCCTTACGACCCCGCCCGCTGCAGCCGGACAAAACTCCGCGGGGCAATCGTCATCCGGCGCGACATCGGACAATTCCTCCGCCTCTACTGCGAACTCGTCCGCACAAGGGGGCCAAAATTCCAGCGGCACAACATATGGTAGCTCTCCCGGTTCTTTTTCAAACTCCTCGAATCAATCGGGGCAAAGCTCCATTGGGCAGCCTCTGAACGCCCAGCTGCCCGTCAATCCCTACGCCGGACTGCAACCCACCGGCCCTGTCGACGGACCAGTCATTGGCGCCTTCATCACCGGCGTGGGAGGCCCTACGAATGAGGATGTCTGCTCTGTCGCGATATATCAGGGCGGGAGAAAGTACAGCCAATGGGAATTTATCTGGAACCCGGTATTGGATCAGGCCAGGGCTCTGCAGCAAGGCATGAGCGCTGCTGCGGCGTCACCGGCTGGGCAGCCGGCATCAGGTGGGGTGGGAACGGGCGCGAATCCCAGTCTCGTGCCTCCTACTCCGTCCGGAACCCCGCCGCCCACCACATATTGAGCGCGTAGCGACCAAGCGAGCTTCCACACATTCCGCCCTGCCAGTGTGTTGGTTCTGTTATTCGGGTGATTTTTCAGCTTCGGCGAGTTCCGAGGTAATTCGCTTCACGTAGTTTTGGGTTTCGGGGAAGGGAGGAATGCCGCCATAGCGCTGAACCATGTCCGGGCCTGCATTGTATGCAGCCAGCGCCAGCTTCAAATCCCCGCGGTAGAGTTCGAGGAGGTCCTTCAGGTATCGAGTGCCACCATCAATGTTTTGAGCCGGGTCGAATACATCCGCGACGGAATATCGCGCGGCCGTTTTCGGGAGGAGCTGCATCAGCCCTTGCGCCCGCTTCCGCGAAACTGCGCGCGGATTGAAATTCGATTCCACGGCGATCACATGCGCGATGAGCTTTTCACTCACGCCGTCTTTTAGCGCCGCAGCGTGGATCAATGCCGCATACGGTTCAGCCGGAGCCGCCGGTGCGGGAGGAAGCGCGGGAAACACGTCTTCCGGTTCGACGGTGACCAAGTCGCTCGCCGCCATCTCCACCACGCCACCTGCGACGGTGAGTCGCACACGGTCTCCCACGCGTTCGCAGCCGGTGATGTGCAGCCGCATCCCTGAGCGCAGGATGGCATAATCGGCGCGCGCCGTCGTTGCAGCAGCGGCTACGATCACCGCCAGGGCCGCTATGAACATCGCTGGTTTACGCATCATCGAATAGTCTGGATCGGTCTTATAAGGCGTACTTCCGGATGGCGCAGGCTACGCCATCCTCATCATTAGATAGAGTAACCGCCCAGCCACGTAATTTCAACTCTTTCACGCTGTTGCCCATCACAACTGGTAAACCTGCAAATTCGAGCATTTCGCGGTCGTTCCAATTGTCCCCGATAGCCATCACGCTCTCGCTCGCGATCCCGCGCCGCCGCGCCCATTCGGTGAGCGTCGCGCCCTTGGTCACGCCGCGGCGCAACACGTCCAAAATAGAGAGGTTACGCTGCTCGTATTCCGCCAGCGCCAGCGTGTATTCCCCGGCGAATGCCAGATTCTCGAGCGCCTGCATCGCCGCCCGCACGGGCTGGCATCCGCCCACGTACATCACTTGAATGGGGTCCTCGCCGTCGAGGCACGCCGTCAGCGGGTCGGATTCCGCCAGAAATTCACGGTTGCGCCGGAAATATCCCCCGCGCAGCGGGTCTTCCCAGTCGATCCGCTCGAGGATCACCTGCCTCCCGCCTGGCCTGTCGAATACCACGGCCGCTCCCGCGCGGAATTCCGGGGTGGCTTCGAGGACGCGCCGCGCCGTGTCGCTTGCAAGAAGCGATTTCTGGTGTGTTTCGCCGGATTTCGATTTAATCAGCGAGCCGTTGTTTACGATGAGGTGTAGATCGCAAGGCAATGCGTCGGCAATTCCCCGCGCGAAATCGAATCGCCTTCCCGTGATCAGCACGATCTCGATCCCGCGTGCGGCCGCTTCAGCAATCGCCCGCCGGTTCTCTTCGGGGAGCCGCCCTTGGCTGTCGAGCAGCGTCCCGTCAATGTCCATCGCAATCAGCTGGATTGGCACATCCCCATTGTACCTACCAACGTGCGGCTTCGCCCGGCCCGTGGATTCTCGTTTTTTACGGAAGAGGTTTGGTGGTCCTGTGAGCATTTGTTAGAATCATTGCATCAGTGGGCGTGTAGCTCAGTTGGGAGAGCGCCTCGTTCGCAACGAGGAGGCCGGGGGTTCGAGCCCCCCCACGTCCACCATACGTTTGGGATCTTTCGTCCGGCGTTTTTTCGCGGGCTCGATTTGCTTGCGGCTGATTACTACGGTTGAGTCCCTGCAGCGGCTTCGCGCTCCGCGACAATCTTCCGCGCGTTGGCATAGAGCGCCTTAGCCTGTGGAATCGATTCGATGGCCTTGTCCAGCTGGGGATCGTCTTCGAGCGCGACCTTATATCCTTCATCGAGGCCGAAAACGGTGGTGAACACCTCTCGCTTGATCGTCCATTTCAGCCACGGCAGATCTTTCTGAATATCCTGTCCCGAAAATTGAATGTGCTGCTGATTCAGATAGGTTCGGAACTGGCCGATCACTGCGTCATCTGCTTGAAAATCTTCCGTGACGCTGGGCTTTTGTCCCAGATAAAATCGCACGAAGTCCCCCACACCCAGGGGAAGGCCCGGCGCGTACGGGTAGAACACGTTCCGCTGCAGCAGCAAATTCTCGAAGTCATCCGGCTTCGGCTGCGACACGACCACGTCGGGCGTGATTCCACCCTGGCCGTACACCTGGCGTCCGCTATCAGTAAGCTTCACTTCGGGCGCGTGCGGCGGCTGCGGGTTGTAGTGATAGTCGTAGAGCGTGACGTTCTTGTAGTCGCGCTGGATTAGCCGGCCGCTCGGTGTGTAATAGCGGGCGGTCGTGAGCAGCAGGCCCGTATCCTCGCTCAGTGGGAACTGCGTCTGCACCAGCCCCTTCCCGAATGTGGTTTCGCCCACGACGAGCCCACGATCGTGATCCTGAATCGCTCCCGAGAAAATTTCCGATGCGGAGGCGCTCTGCCCGTTTACCAGCACGACGACGGGAACCTGAACGCCCTGATTGCCGCGCTCCGCGTAATACCGCCGCTCGGGTGAAGAACGCCCCCGATGCGACACCACTAGCTCGTTCTTGTCGAGGAACACGTCCGCCATGCCTACGGACTGATTGAGCAGTCCTCCGCCATTGTTGCGCAGGTCAACGATCAAGCCGTCGAGCTTGGGATAATCGAGCTGTTTGAGCGCATCGGAGAGATCGCTGTCGGTGGTTTCGCTGAAGGTCCAGACGCGCACGTAGCCGATGCCCGGCCGTACCATCGTGGAATATTGCACCGCAGGGTGCGTAATTTCATCGCGTACCACGGTGACTTCGATGGGCTTATCCCATCCTTCGCGGCCCAGAGAAATCTGCACAGCCGTGCCCTTTGCACCGCGCAGCATGTCGGCCACATCGTTTGTCGTCAGTCCATCGCAGGTTTTTCCGTCCACTTTGAGGACTATGTCGCCGGGGCGGATCCCGGCCTTATAGGCAGGGGATCCGACAAAAGGAGCCTGCACCACTGTCTGGTTCCCGCGCTGCTCCACGATCATTCCCACGCCGTAGTATCTTCCCCTCTGCTCCTCGCTGAACTCGGCGTACTGCTTGGGATCGAAGAAATTGGAGTGGGGATCGAGGACGTGCAGCATCCCAGGGATTGCCCCGTCGTAAATTACCTTGTCCGTGTCCACGGGATCGGCGTAGTTCCGCTCGACCACGTCAAGCACGCGTGTGAAGCTTTTAACGGAATCCTGCAGATCGTCCGAGCTGGCTGCCGTGGCCTTCACGGAAGGTCCGTATAGCCCCCCCAGAAGCGCCGACATACCCAGCACCAGTCCTAATAGAACTATCCCTCGCGCCGGTGATGATTTCGGTGACTGTGTTTCCTGCGATGATTCCATGAGGCCCCTTTTTTCGACAAAAAACGAGTATAACATAATCGCTCCTGCGCCTGTTTGACACGTCCCTATCCGTCTTCTATGATGCAAAAACGGCTCGTAGAGTCTAGGCCGCAGAGTTCCGAATGCTCAGCATCCCACATTTGATCGTTATCTTCGTCGTCGCATTGATCGTTTTCGGGCCCGAAAAGCTTCCCGAACTTGCCCGGAACCTCGGGAAAGTTGGCCGAATTCAAACGTGCCA